>Ga0136634_10000002_pt1 | contig 143034 bp, 114 predicted proteins | sample AntDrymUQ8332106_2_FD_104654 | JGI IMG/M metagenome (GOLD analysis project Ga0136634, IMG submission 104654) | Polar desert sand microbial communities from Dry Valleys, Antarctica - metaG UQ833 (21.06) | ecosystem: Environmental > Terrestrial > Soil > Desert | place: Antarctica: Dry Valley... | reverse complement strand
CTATCTTTCCGGCTTTGCATTTTTCGATGAATCCATTCAGGCCATTTTGATGGATCTTCTGCATCATAGATGCGTATATTCTGATCTGCATCGGGTTTCAAAAGATCGTTCATCCGGCAATTAAGAATGGTTGCAGCAGATTGTATACCCGAGTAACTCGATCCCGCTACCCCATGCGCCATTACACTGGCGCCGCACAAATAAAGGTTCTCTATTTCCGATTTACTTTTAAACGAGAATGGACCCGTTTGCCAGAAATTTTTTTCCGTACCGTATACACTCCCCCTTGTAGAATTAATATAAAATTCATTCGTCATAGGGGTTCCCAATTCCATTTGTATAATATTATCCCGGATCCCGGGAACTACTTTTTCAAGACTGTTCAATAATTTTTCACAGATACGATCCTTGAATTCTAAGTAAGCCTTCGAATGATAATCATCCAGCTTCGAAAAATCTTTGAACGCTTCATAACCAATATAGGTGATCGCTTCAATGGTATGGTGCTTTCCATTAAAACTTAGAGGATCCTTTAAAGTGGTGCAGCTAATGAAAAGGGCAGGAAATTCATCTTTCGTTAAAATATCGGGTGCTTTCATTTCCTGGTATAACAGGTCCATGTCTATATCCCTCATCATCCAGATATTTCCTGAATCCAATCCCGCTTTGGCAACATCCATATCCACTGTTAAAAACAATGATAGCGAGGTAACCGAATATTTCGTTTTCAATAGTTTTTTGCGAAGTGATTGACTTAAGTATTGATGGCCTATCATTTCTGTATAGGTCTTTTCAGGATCTGCATTCGAGACTATCCGTTTCGCCTTTATGATTTCTCCATTCTCTAACTCCACACCCGTTGCCGAATATTTTTTTTCACCTTCAACAAGGATACGTTTAACCGTTTGACTGGTTCGTACTTCGCCTCCCAGTTTTTTTATCGCTGTGGTCATTGCTTTCACAATAGAACCTCCTCCTCCTGCAGGATAATATCCGCCATTAAAGTAATGATCCATTACGGCGCAATGCAAGGGGAAACTGGACTGGGCGGGTGGCAGTCCATGATCACCACATTGAATGTTCAATACATTTTTAAGGAGCGGATCTTTGATATGCCAGCCGATCACTTTCTTTAAACTGAACAAACCATATTTTCCTAATTGTGCGGTGCGAAAAGGTATTGAAACATTATCCCAGAAGCCGTCCATATTTGGGATCAATTGTAATTGCGTGCTAACCTGCTTCACTACTTTCAGGTATTTTCGAAGACCTTTTTTTTCTGCAGGAAAACGTTTGGCAAGACTCTCATACAAATGGTCGATACCTGCAGGCATATCTATACGTTCTTTTCCTATCAGGCAGTGTTCATATGCTAAAGGATTCATTTTAAAAAAAACAAGGTCATTAGCGATACCAAGGCTTGAATACAAATTGTGGGTAGACTCTCCTTTTTCCACCATGCCTATATAATGTACACCCGGACTGAAACGATACCCGTTCAGATAAAAACTATGACACCATCCACCCGGTACATAATGTTGCTCCAGTACTAGTACCTTTTGGCCGGCTCTTGCCAAACAGATTGCTGCTGAAAGTCCACCTGCTCCGGAGCCAATAATAATCGTGTCAAATTCCTGCATAAGTTAATGAACAAGTTAAATGAATTATTTTAATTCCTAAGGGCTCGGAATGGTGAGAAAAAATAAAGATTACGCTTAGGAAAAAATGATACTACTCAGATGGGTTCTGATTTACCGAATATGAATGACGCTGTACACAATCCAAACGTAAAGGCCGACACGAATGTAATGATCAACCCGTCCAGGCTATTATCTATTAATAGATCCATTCGTACAGCAAATATACCAATGGCGATACCAAGTGTCAAAAGCCAAAATGGAAAAAAATGACGGGATTGTTTCGCTACAGGTGTTGCTTGCATTCGAAATATAAAGATCAGGATGATGATTCCTCCTAACATCGTGTTGATGTATTGGATCAGGTACCGGATTTCTAATTCATAATCGAATAAATATACATTTCCTCTTACACGAGGAAACCTGTCTGTAATCCAGCCAAAATGAGAAAAGCTATCCCAGAAAAAATGCGAAGCTCCTCCTATAAACAGGCAAACAATTACAACAAACCAATGTTCTTTAAACTGTTTAGTCCAGTTGAATCCACTGAACTTTGAAAATCGTTTTTGCAGAAAGAAAGGAAGGTTGGCGATTAAAGGATCCCGGATCACATTATGAAAGAAAAAACTCAGTAATATCCCTGCTGGCATACCAAGGTAAAGAAAACCCATCCATGTATGGCTGAGGTGTTTTTCAGGGCGCAACTTGATGAATGATTCTAAGTCTGGCATAACGCTCCCCACAATAAGGGCCGTCAATGAGATCCATTTTTTGGGTAAAAACTTTAAGGGTAATACGATGGCAGGGTGAACAGGAGTAAACGGCATAATGATTAGTTCTTAAACCTCGATGTCAATTTTATACATCGTAATCGTTGCAAATGTACAATTCTCTAATGTGTCAATAGCCTGATTCAGTAATAAAATGCCACAGGTAGTAAGCAATGGAAGATACCCAGATTGAAAAAATGAAGTCTTTTTGAGATGTTATAAAGCTTTATAAGTAACATTCAGTTACCTTGAATAGCGATAATTCATATCCACCTCACCTGCTCTTCACATTTATTGAAAAATAAAAGTATATGAAAATAATTCTGGTTTGTGTAGCCATGAGCTTTACTATGATGATCTATGCACAAACCGAAATGGACTCCATGCGTAAGGCCATGGGAATCGGGAATGGTAAAGCCCATTTCACTAAGCCTGATGGAAATTTTGTAGCCCTGCCCGACAGTACAGGTTATACTTATCCCAGGTGGAATGCAAAAATAAAGGGTTTATTATTTGCTGGTAACTACCAGGCGGTATCAAAAGAGTTTAGCAAAACAAAAAATTCCCAGGAGAGAAAAGTAATTGCCAGGATTCATCATTCTTTAAAATTGAAATCAGCTTTTACTCTTATCCAGGAAGAAATCGCTCCCCCGGAAAGTAATTCAGAAAATAATATTTTAGTCACAACTGTTATTTCGAATGGACATTATACAACTTTCATGGTGTATGGTTCGTATCCAAAATCTCATGACAAAGAATTGAGGAAGAAGTTTATCCAGGCTTCGTTGTCGATTAGAGTGAAGGAATGAAGACAACCATTATAATTTCTTTATTATGTATTCTAATTTTCGATACTAACTGGCAATTCTTCATATTCCTCATCTTCAAAGGAGGCATCTTTAGCTTCCGGTGCGAAAACTTCCAACTGTTCTTCTGAAAATATGGCTTCGCGTGTGTTTTCGAAGCGAGTATTAGCACCAGCATTTTCAAGACTGTTAAAAAGAGGAGTGTATGATGGGGCCTGGATACCATTAATTACTTTTTTCCAATCGAAGCCCGGACCAATATCCCATTTCCCATCAACCCGGTAATTAACGTGTGACACAATTCCTTTGAAGGTTAACACATCCTGCGTGGCATCGTAACGTTCAGATTCGGGCAAAACCTTGCGTGGAATATTGTATTGCGATGTGAGGTAACGTAGCAATATGATCAGGCTATCGTATTGCGCATCACTATAAGTAGCATAGAATGATTGCTGCCTGAAAGGGATGTCTATTTTATTATACGCTGACTTATCCTGCAAAGAACAATAAATATCCAGAGGGCCAGGCTTACCATTTTGATCTTTTTGCCTGGAATAATAAGTTTCCAGGTTTCCATTTTTTTCGGTTAGGAAACCATAGTTTGATAACTCTATTCCTATGGTTACTTTATCCTGGGCATTTCCTGTATTGGTATTACCAATTCCCTTGCCGATATGACCAGACCAGAATTTCGAGGGAAACAGTTGGTAGATAACTCCGCTTCTACCAATAACGAAGGCAACAGACACATGATAATCATTTCGCGTAAGGGCTCCTAAATCGGAGCGTAATTGTCCGGCAGTGTAATGCAGAACAATGCGTTGTTTGGGATGCTCCACGGCATAATAATATTTAGAACGATTAGGGGGTGTTGTGAATAATCCTTGCAGTGAAAGATTTTCATTTTTTACAGGGATGGAAAATTTCCTGAATTCATATTCACCATTATTTCCCGTTCTAATTATATTTTCTTCGAGAGCGGTTAAGGAATTGAAATTCATGGTAGTTGATTTTAGTATTAAAATAGTGAAAAAGAAGAGTTGAAATTGAGAATGAGGTACTAAAATATTCCCAGGAATTTGCCATAAATATTTTTAAGGAAGGATAGAGTTATTTCTTATTTCCTTTTCGACCGCATCCCCTTTAGATGCTTTACTGCCCCATCCTTTAAATACTTTTTATATTCTGCAGATCCTAAGGCATAAATTGCTATTCTGCCTTTACTGTCGCTATGTACACCCCAACCATATCTCTTTGTTAAAGGTGATGATCTGAAACAGGGTTGGCCTTTGGAGAAGAATTGTTCTCTTGCGGACTTTAATTCCGATTTTGTTAAGTCTTTTTGTATAGCATATACTTCGAATAATACGTCATCAGAAGTGAATTTGTATGGATTTTTATTTATCAATTCAAATTGAATATTGGCGGCTGATTTTATTTCGCCTTTCACAGGAGGTAGTTCAGCAGTAGTAATTGGACAGTCTTCTGCTACTTCAATAAATGTGTCGAAATAATTTGTGGTGTGTACTATCATTTGGTTTGCTTAAACAGTTTTAATTGATTGCAAAATGAATTCATTCAATAATTCGATATTCTTTTTTTAAAGCAGCTATAAGTTCCGCTGCACTATTTTGCAATCGGGTTTGCAATCCAATCCGGGTACTCCAGTCGAGCTGTTTCAAGGCGCATAGGTTTGCATATTGTTCAAAGTCTGCAGGGTTCTTTTTGTACAATTTCAAAGAGCGTGGAATCGAAGGCTGCATTAGGTTAAATCCGGAAGAATCAGCTGCAGTATTAACAGTAAACCGCGACATACCCGTGAGATCAAGAAACTGCGAGAGGAATTTCCTGGTTTCCTCATTGAGATAGGCATTTCTATCTTCCACTGCTTTCAATCTCTGCAAATCCGTGTCGTAAGTAGAAAAATTACGGATTACATCTTCGCTGCGAAAATACCGGAGACTACCCGAATTCTTTAATTGTTCCAGGGTAGAAGTAGTGGCGCTGAAAAATACACCAGAATAAACATAAGCTGACAGATCATAAATGCGAGAGGTAGAAGTATCATTGTAATTGAACAATTTTAAAAGGGTAATCAGGGTATCGAGTTTTTGAATTCCTTCTACCATGAATGTTGTCCGCTCTTTAAGATGGACCGTATCGTTCTTTAAATCACTATATAAAAAAGCAGCATATTGTTTCGAGCGGTGGTGTTCAATATAATGTTCTCTCTGGTTCTCGACAAAAAAACCGGCACTAACGGCTAGAAATAGCATCAGGAACTCAAACAAATAATCTGTCCATTTTTTTTTATGATGTGCGTGGGGATGATGATGAATTTCCATTTCTTTGGTTTCTGTATTGGGTTGTTTTGGTTCGGTTTCCTGCGTGTCAAATTCGGGTAAATGACAACCAGGATTTGTTGGAGTTTCTGGTATATTTTGTTCTTCGCTCATTTATGTAAACAAATTAAACCGGAAATTTGAAATATGAACCATCTTTCTTTGGTAAGGTTTAATGGTTGTCTGAATTTTGATTTTTGTGATTGATATGATTACTGTCATTTCTGACCTGTGATTTTTTTGTGATTCAATGATAACGGTGATATGGGAGGTAAGGATTACAGGAGATGAAGGAAGATGAGGTTCATGGAATTCCAGACGATAATCATATCAATCATAAAAATCAAATCAATCACCGTTCAGACATGATCAACGACCAATAAAGCGTTACCTACTCTGTAAATCTCAAAGAAAAGAAAATTAGTAAGGGTATAAAAACTATCTATATACTCTTGTCCGCCACGTGTCGGAGAGATGTTCTGCTTCCTTGACATTTTGTTTGTCGTGAATGATTGGTACAAAAAGGAAAATAAAAAAAGGTGAATGTTTACACTCACCTTTTTTTATTTTGAAGTCTTCAAATCATTTTATTGATACGACTGCACTACTCTATATGTAAACCTGGTTGGAGCACCTACCACTCCGGACTCTTTCATATTTTGTTTCAATATATCAGAGGTCATGAATGCATTTGCTTTAGCTGAATCGATAATGTTTGTAACCACGATCACCTTATGGTTATCATCTACATCGTGGCCAAAAGCTCTGTCCGATAAACCATTGTCTAAACGTGTTTGTCTATTGCTCTCGAAAGTTTTTCTCCAAGCATCCCAATCTTTTACGGTAATAGAAGTCATACGCCTCATGTCGGAGGTCTGTGTGGCTTCCATATACGGCACATTTAGAAACATAATGGTCGGGGCACCTACTACACCACTTTTTTGCATTGCCTTTTTTAGCGCCGGATCTTTTGAAAATGATTTTGCTTTTTCCATGTCATCGACTTTAACGGCCACCAATACTGTATTTGAATCCGGTACTCCGCGGCCGATTACAAAATTATGCAGACCATTGGCCATTCGCATAGAATCTCCTTCATCGTAAACGGCCTTCCATTTTGCAAAATTGGACACCTTATGTTTTGCAAGCATCAAACTTACCGGAGCCGAAGGCGCAACAGCAACAGTGTCGGTTGTTGCAGGAGTATTATTGGTGCTGTCAGTGGTTAGGGCGTCATTGTCGGAGGTATCTTCATTATCTCCGCAGGAGGTTACAAATAATAGCATTGCTGCAAATAACGGCAGGAGAAGAAATCTGATTTGCTTCATTTGGTTGTGTTTTTTATAGTTAAAAATATTTTAGGGGTAGGGAGGGGTGATGCAGGTGTACGGGGGAATAAATGTAAACTATATAAAAATAGTAAACAGGAAACATTTTTTGCTTGTCATGCTGAGGCCCGAAGCATCTTAGAGTCTCAATCGCTCAGGTTATTATAGTTAGCAGTCAGTTTAAAGGTGGAAGTCTCTGACCTTCCTCGTACCTCGGGATGACAGAACAAAAATGGGGATGACCAAGGGTGTTCATCGGGAAACAGAAATTAAAGTATGGATCAGCAAGAAAAAAATTGACTTAATAAATTGGACTTCTTTGACTGCTTCTATTTGTAATGGATGGCCTCCAACAGAAATTACAGCCCGGCTTGAAATATACTACTTATGGCAATTGATACTGCTGGAAAAAATCCCACATTAAATCATTCGCATTTATCGCTGTAGAGGGAACATCGCTGTTTGGTCCTCCGGGTAAACCGCCCGGCCAGGCATGGCCTCCATCTTTGGTAAGATAATAATGAATGCTGACGTTATTGATGCAGTCGTACCATTTGGTAAATCTATAGTTGCTGTTAGCCACAACCACTTTGGCTGGTTGAGCGCATTGATTCTTCAATTGCCATACATGTAGTACTGAATCAATAGGAGGGTTGTAGGTTTGAGATACACCGGTACCTACTCCACCTGTATAAGGCACATTCTGATCCAGTATAGAATGCATATGCAGGATGGGCACCGGCCTGGTTGTAGCACAGGGTTGGGTAATCACCATGGTAGCCGCATTCGGCGCAATGGCTGATATCTTGTGCGGTATTTCACAAGCCAGGCGATATGCCAGCATGCCTCCGTTCGAATGGCCGGTAGCATAAACTTTTTTGGGATTGATCTTAAAATCAATAACCAGTTTGTCAATCAGCTCACTGATATATTTTACATCATTGATATTATTATCTCTTGCATAATTGCAACAAGCACCCGCATTCCAGGTTTGTACTCCGAGGATTCCCGGGCTTTTTACGCCATCGGGGTAAACAACAATAAATGTAGAGGCATTAGCTTTTAGGGTAAGTTTAGAACTGGTCTCGAACTGGTCACCGCTACCACCACCACCATGCAAAGCTATAACCACGGAAAAATTAGAAGCTTCATAATAATTGGGCGGCAGGTTCACCGTATAGGATCTAGTTCTTCCATCTACTACCATGGTTGATGAAATCCGGAATTCTGTATCTGGAGGGGATTGCTTTTTTGTGCAACTAAAGAGAGAAGAAAGCACTGAAACAAGGATAAATATTGAAAGGAGCTTTTTGTTGGTTTGCATATTTCAGGTATTGGATTTGGATGTAAAAAAAGACAATTAGTTTAATGGATGCAAGTAATCAAAGAAAAGAACAATTTAAAAAGTTCACCAAATAGCCAATGATGACACCTTTCATTTAACACTTAAATGAGTCATGCTGACCTGTCGACCTGGAGCTTACCCAGTTTCTTTAGAATAAATAAATTACCTTAATGTTGAATACTGGACTGAGACTACTGTCCTAAATCAGTCCGCTGAAAAGTTGGAATACTATCGGATACATGGTCGGGAATTAGGCTTTAAAATACTCAATCGAAGTAGACGTTATCTTAAAAACGCTGGGGTTTTGAAGGAGGGGCCGAAAAAATTATTAATAACAACCAATCCTGAAGTACTTCAGGAGTTTGCGAATTACATGGCATTTATTGGAGAGCAAATTCGTCGGTCAAATCGACAAGAAATGCTTAATCAGTACAAGCGGGCTGGTAATCTGGTAAATCTAATTACTTCAGAGTACAAACTTTAATATTTATTGCGTCATCTTTCCAATAGATTTTTAATTCCAGGTTATATTTTTTTAACCTTTTGTCGGAAAGGATAAATCCTTATTTTTGCTGCCCATTATAATATTCCTCCTTAGCTCAGTTGGTTAGAGCATCTGACTGTTAATCAGAGGGTCGCCCGTTCAAGTCGGGCAGGGGGAGCTTAACAATAAGGCAGTTATGAACAAAATCATAATTGCTTTTTTTATTTGTACATACATCGTACACCTCCCAGGCTTTTATAAAAAGTTCAAAGATCTCAATTGTTCTCAAATGTGAACATAGGTTTATGGGATAATCCTATAAAACTTATCTCCCTGAACACGCTTGTGGTGATTCTTACAATTTAAAAGCATTCTTCCATTATCATAAACCTTGTAATAACTGAAGCCAGGGACCACCGGACACTATTTCTGTTCGATGATCATCACAGGGTCGTGAAGAGATTATCTCAAAGGCGCAAGCAAATTCACTTTTGCGCCTACGCGTCTTTGCCAGATTACTAAGCAGGCAACACCGAGCCAATTAAAGTCAGCCTCATCAAATATCCCACTCCGGAAAACGTTATGTACTGATTCAACGTTAAACCCTATGAAAACACTACCGATTCTTTTAGCAGTAGTACTCTTTTATGCCTGTGAGAAAAGTATACCTGCTCCTGACCCATCGACACCCCTGCTAAAATCCTACGTTTTTTTTACGTATGACACTACTTCGGGTGACGTTATTTTAGGAGACACCGTCAGGTTTCAGTATGATAATGCCGGAAAAATAATCCGCATCTTATCAAATGTGGAGAATTCTGATAACCAGATCAATATTTCTTATGATAATCAGAACCGAGTTATTGAATTGAAGAATGACATCAACCGGGATTTTACTCCGCTGCCTTCCCGAAAATACACATACAACGGAGATGGTACATTACAGTCAATTACCTGCGTGGATAATACCAAGATTCATTTCACTTATACATCGTCTCCCGGCGGATACGCTGCCACCGTTGAGCTTACGGATTATATCGGTACACCTGCTTTTTTTTCCCTGGTATTGCTGGGTAATCACACCATCGTTTTGGATACCTTAAATAAAATTATCAAGGCCGTTGATGTAAACGATGCAGATAAATCGATTACTTATCAATCGGATGATTACGGGCTAACAAATATGATCGATACTTATTACCAGAACACCGACACGATATTTAGATTGGAATATCCCGATCGTTCTCTAACTATAGTACATCCGCTTTATAAAGTTTACCATTCAATTTTTGGTGATATCCTTTGGACCTATATATCTGAAGATTATTCTCGCCTATTCTACTTTACACCCGACTATCTGGGAAATATCAACACTACCTCAATCCATAATCTTTACGACAAAAACTATTTTCCTGCATTTGAAGATTTTATCAGCTACACAACCGTGATGGATGGAAGCCTGGTAAAAAGTATCCAGAAGAGAAATATGACCGGGAAGTTGCTGGAGGAAACGAGGTTTTATTATTGATGATGGGAAAGAAGGAGCAAAAATTCTTGGGAGTGCCCGAGATAATTTTAGGCCCATATCCTATAACCGTTGTATCAACAATTGTCCAAAAATTCTCAATTGTGCCCAGCATTATTCAACCAGGTATAATTTAAATTCTTTCACTTCCTGCAAGCGCGTTTTATAATAAATGAATTTGCCATTTAAACGACTAACGGGAAAGTGAGAAAATGTTTTTACAATTTTACCCGATACCGCCGTGGAAGAATCACCTGAAATGTATAGAAGAAAAGGCTTTTTAACAACCTGACCTGGTTGGTTCAAACTATCTACTGTAACAAGTGGTTGATGATGATAAAACTCCAGTGGATAGGAATAAGCAGGCCTCAATTGTACCAGGGATAGGCCGGGGTAATGCTTGTTACTATAAAAAGCCGCTTCGCTGCCCGATTGGAATTTTAATAATTGGGGGTAGATAATAAGATTCACATATGCATTCAGCACAATTATAATCATTGAAGAATGTATAATTATACTATGTCTTTGATTTTCTTTAAGAGCCCAATGAATTACAATCCAACTCATCACCAGTATTAATAAAAGCACCATCACCGTTATAGAAATAGGTGGCTTGAAAAAATAATGAAGTGCACGGACTCCTGCTGCTAACAAACTGATGAGAGTGATTTGTGTTATTTTTATACGCTTCAGGTTTCTGGCATCACTCCTGTTTATATAACCTGCACAGATGATGGCAAAAAATGGAAAGATGATGTTGATATAGTGTGGTAATTGAAAACGGGATGAAGAAAAAAGAAGAAAAGTGAGCAATGCGCCACTTATAGTTAACCATTCGGTATAGGAAGATGGTTTACGACCATACCGCCTGATGATCGTAAATACCGCGGCATATAATATGAATGCCCAGGGTAAGAAAGCCCACAGGGTGGTATGTACAAAGAAAAAAAGATCTCCTTTTCCTTTAATTGGTCCAGTATTAAAAAATCTTCCAAACTGGCTGTCCCAAAAGAAAAAATTTATTCCAGACACATGTGTTTTTCCAAAAACCACCCTTTCCGGATGTAAATCGAACTGCTCATATAGACAATACAATTCAGGAAGAATAAAAAAAAAGATTAGGAAGGCTGCGAATAACCACCTCATATGAAACATTTCTTTCCATTGTTTCTTGAGAATGAATTCACCAGCAAGGGCTCCTGCAATGGGTATGATCGCAAACATTCCCTTAGTCATAATAGCGCATGCAGCAAGGAGTGATCCGCATATAAGATGCAGGTTGCTTTTATTTTTATAGGTGCAGTAAAAGTGGTAAACGGCTCCAATGATCAATGCAGTTAAATAGGGTTCAGCTCTTACATCATTGTTTGAAATAATAATATGTTCTGCGGTCAATAAAATGATGGCCGACCAAAGTGCAACATCCTTATTGTATAATTTTTTTGCGAATAAATAAGTATACAAAGCTCCCGCTAATAAAAATAGTATTGCGGGTAATTTATAGGCCCAGGTCTGAAATCCAAACAGCTTGAAAGAAAAGGCAGTGATCCAGAAAGGAAAATGAGGTTTGTCGAGCCAATGCTTTCCTTCAGACATCAGGTCTATATAATTATCCTCCACGACCATTCTTTTTGCAATGGATGCATACAAGGCACCATCCGGGCCAAGAATGGTAACGAACAATCCGCTAAAGTTCACCAAAACACTAAAAGCTACTAGTACATAAAGCCAGGTAAGGTGATTTTTTGCAGTCGGTAATGGCATGTTTATTAACAAGGCATTAAAGATAGCGGGGCAATGTAACGAAATTGTTAACTAAAATCTGGTAGTGAGTTTGGTATGAATCTTTGTGGACGAAATAACCATCTTTCAAAAACAATTGCGCAAAGAGTTCCGACTACGTAGCCAAACATGCCTCCTCCTATAATATCTATCGGATAATGTTTTCCCACATATACCTGGGCGTAACCAATGGCGAATGCCCATATCCATAACCAATACCATTTACTTCCTTTGATGAGGTAAATGCTGTAAAACCAAAATGCGGCCAAACCAAAGTGATTGGATGCATGTGAAGATGGGAAAGAAAACTGGCCCCCGCATCCAACAAGGCCGCGAATAATATCCTGAAGTTCGGGATCATAGCAGGGGCGAATTCTCGATAAGGCGGGTTTTAAAATACTGGCACTTGTATAATCTGTAATAGCGAAGGTTACAATACTTAGTAAAATAAATGGCCATGCATACGTTTTTCCATTGCGAAAAACCCAAAAAAGAATGAATGAATACAAGGGTATCCAGACAAGAGCATTCCTTAGGCCCTTCATTACAGGATCAATTGCGGGCAGGGCTCCATCCGAGTGGATCAGGGTGAAAAGGTTCTTATCAATCGCTTCAAACCATTGGATGATTTCCATACCGGGTAAGTTTCAGGGCGAAATTATCCTGCGTATGTGATGGGATAGTTATTGGGAGATTAAGAAATATTAAAGCTATTTATAGGGGAGGTTTTTTTCTATGAGTTTTTTGATCAAATAAGTGCAAACGGGCAATTGCAATTTGTAAGATGATTCAACTTCGGTTTTTTTTACAACCTAGACGGAGGTGGGTTACAGAAGAGACGATAGTCTATGTGTGGATAGGGGCGTGAAAAATTTAATAATATTTATTGTGAGGGGTGTTTTACCAAAAAGGGAAAGGAAGTAGGCACAAAATACACGGTGGCTCAGAATTTGGATTTTAAAAGTTAAACCAGCTGCTTTGTTCGAAAGCAACAAAGACTCCTTCCTCACGAAGCTCTACAGAATATGTTTTCATATAGAAACCTTCACCACTGGTATTGCGGCCATTCTTTAAACTGAATTTATATCGATGCACGGGGCATACAATGTTTCCGATGATATCAATGTATCCATTGGCAAGTAATCCCCCGGCATGGGGGCATTTATACGCAAAACCAAACCATTGATCCTGGAACTTTGTGAGACAGATTTTTTTATCAAGGATCTCTATAACCGCAATTCCGTTTTCTGCTACGGTAATCTCTTTTTCATTGTTTGCGATCTTATGCCAGTCGAATTTATTGATCATTTTATATGGCCCAATGTTCTGTCCTGTATGGATACCTGATCTTATAGAGTTCCTTTACTTTATTAAGAATCGTTGTGCGTAGCTCTTCAATATTTTTTCGTTCGATGGCAGAAATGAATACAGCATTGCCATCTGTTTCACCCTGCCATTTTTCATGGAGATCTTTAAGTAGTTCCGTACGCACTTCATCTTCGAGCCATGGATCGAAATTCCGCTCTTCATAAAGGTCCATCTTGTTGAATATCGTAATAGTGGGTTTTTGAAATGCTTCGATATCCTGTAAGGTCTTGTTCACTACGCCGATCTGCTCCTCATAGCTAGCATGGGAAGCATCCACAACATGTAATAATATATCAGATTCCCGTACTTCATCCAGCGTACTTTTAAAGCTTTCTACTAAATGGTGGGGCAGCTTCCTGATAAATCCTACGGTATCACTTAATAAGAATGGAGTCGTTTCAAAAACCACTTTTCGGGTGGTGGTGTCAAGAGTTGCGAATAATTTATTTTCGGCGAACACATCACTCTTGCTTAATAAATTCATAATGGTTGATTTGCCTACGTTAGTATAACCTACCAAAGCAACCCGGATAAATTCACCACGATCTTTTCGCTGTATAAATGCCTGCTTATCGATTTCTGATAAACGCTTTCGTAGCAGGGAGATTTTATCCTTCACGATCCGTCTGTCAGTTTCAATTTCCGTTTCACCCGGGCCTCTGGTACCGATACCGCCACCCAACCTTTCCAGGTGACTCCACATTCCTTTCAATCGAGGCAACAAATATTGGTATTGAGCAAGCTCAACCTGCGTTTTTGATTGTGCCGTTTTTGCACGGCGGGCAAATATGTCCAGGATCAGGTCGGACCGGTCGATGACCTTAACATCCAATATTTTTTCAATGTTAGTGATTTGTGATCCGCTTAGTTCATCATCAAAAATCGCGATTTGAATATCTTTTCCTTGAATGTATTCGCTGATCTCTTCTAATTTTCCCTTGCCAACAAATGTTTTGCTGTCGGGATGCTGAAGTTTTTGGGTAAATCTTTTTACGGCAATTGCCCCCGCAGTGGTTGCTAAAAAAGCAAGCTCATCCAGGTATTCCTGAACCTGAGGTTCTGTTTGGGTTTTATGGATCAGGCCTACCAGCACGGCACGTTCTTCATCCTGGATAGCATTACTTTTATCAAGCATAGTTTACAATCTTCAACAAAATAAAAATTATGTTGCCAGCGAAGGTAAATAATTAAAGGAAAGTTTTTTGTAGTAGGTTGATGTCCATTCTACGGCCAACTATCCTATTGTAATCTCGGACGAAGCAAGTTTGCGTTGATTATTTGTTGTTCTTATCGCGAAGAGAAACAGATAGCCTTGGTGGCGGAGGTTCGTAAATCTATGAGAGTTCTCACTACGTGGTTATATTTCGAGTGAAGCAAAAACATGAGCGTTTTGTTCGAAATGACAAGTATAATTTGAAATGACAATCAGCGGAAAGGTAATGAGGGGTTCAGCATAAATTTTATAAACCACTGATAGTTATACCAATCGTATACGGCCGAATATCTGGCCCCTGTCCTTCTTTTATAAAGGTGTTGATCTGCCACACCGTGAACAAGCTAATGCTTCCATAACCTACCCTTCCCATGGCGGCAAACCGTGTTTTATTAAAAAAGCGTTTTGATTTTTCTTTTTGAGTAAAGGCATTGATCGTTTGTCCCGATCCGCTAAGTTGTGTTTTACCCTTTGTAACTGCACTGAGCATGGTACCAATTTTTGCGCCGATGGCTCCCTTCCAGCTTTTATTAGGATTTTCAGGATTGGAGGTATAACGGAACTCGAGTGGTATTTCAACGAAAGAAGTTGCCAGCTTGAATTTTTTAAAGTGGGTAGTATCTTTTACGTCCTGAAACCGTAATGCACTTGTGGATGTTTTGCCGCTGATATCGATATAAGTATCCTTAAAATACATATTACTCGATGAGATACCCAAACCAAGCGCCACGCTAAAATGTGGATTGGTTTTAAAAGGGAAATCCATCATCAGGTAAATACCAAAACTTCTTGAAAGACTTTTAGTATCAATGCTGTCTGGCGCACCAGACCATCCATCACGACCAATTTGTATGAGGAAATGATCGTTGGAACGATTCAGGTTCACTTTGCTCCAATCTTTTTTAGGAGGTTTATTTGATTTTGTGGTATCCTGTATTCTTGTGGAATCCTGTCCAAAAGCAAATGCTGCTGAAATTATAAACAGGCCGAGAATAAATAGTTTTTTCATACATGTTATTGAGCGCCAAAAGTATCCCAGCTCACGGTTAAGAAAAGGTTAAAGAAAAGCCCATAGAATGCACCATGGGCTTATATTGTTGTGGACCCTGCTGGGCTCGAACCAGCGACCCTCTGATTATGAGTCAGATGCTCTAACCGGCTGAGCTAAGGGTCCAATCCCGCATTTGCGGGAAAATATGTAAGTAAAAGAACATGAGTGCTTATATCCAAAGAGCGGCAAATTTAAAAAAAATCGCTTAGCTGTAAAGAAATCTTTTAAATCTTTAAATTGCCCCTGAAGGCAGCATAAATTATGTGCTGCTGGTCTTAATGGAATGCTTGCTATGCCTACAGTCAATCAACTAAAGGAAATCCAACGGCGTATTGCGGTGTATGACGACGAAAAGGCATACAAAGAATTATTTTTTTTATTTTATAAAGCCCTCACTCAATTTGCATTCTCATTCGTGAAGTCCAGGGAAATGGCTGAAGAGATTGTTTCCGATGTTTTCATAAATATCTGGAAAGGTAGAAAACACATGGATGAGATCGATAACCTGAAAACATATCTCTATATAAGTACCAAAAACATTTCGCTCAAATATTTATTAAAACAGCATAAACAGGTTGCTATTGCCATCGATTCCCTTACCATTGAATTGGAAAGCAAAGACATTCATCCTGAACAAATGATGATCACTGCCGATATGATCAATAAGATTACCAATGCAGTCAATCAACTTCCGCCACGATGTAAACTGGTTTATAAATTTATTAAGGAAGATGGGTTGCGGTACAAAGAAGTAGCAGCAATACTTAACATTTCAGTAAAAACGATCGACAACCAATTGGCGATCGCTCTCAAAAAAATCGGTTCTGCCATTAGCGTGGATCTGAAAAAAGTACACCACTCATAACCCCCCTTACTTAAGATCCATTCTGTACACTTGAAGGGGAGGTTACATCTTTTTTTTTAATACTCTTAGTAGATTGTTTCGATAATTGGCTCTATGGATGTGGACAACTGCTGGCATATGTCAATTGACCGCTTTTGGATTCTTATTGCACGCAAATTATCTGGCGAATCTTCTACTGAGGAGGTTCGGGAGCTGGAAGAGTTATTGCGTCTACACCCTGAACTTCATTTTTCTGTTGAAATCATAACCAATCTTTGGAATCAGAAGGCAAAAAAGAATGAAAAACAACTTGAAGATTTATATGCTTCTCACGTTGAAAGGATGCAGAATATAGGCATTCCTCTCCAGCATGAAGAAAATAAAGATGAAGCAGAATTGCCTTATTTATTGCATGGTTCCCGCAAAAACCTCCATGTCCTCAAGTTGGCAATTGCAGCTTCAATCATTATTATACTGACTGCGGGCACCTTTATTTTTTTTAAAACTAGAAGATCATCTCTTCCGTCCGATAATGACGCAGTTCTTGCTGTCAGTACTAAATATGGTTCGCGAACAAACATCCAGTTACCCGACGGTAGTAAAGTTTGGTTGAATTCCGGCAGTAAGATTACTTATGACAAACAATTCGGAAAAGAAATCAGGGAAGTCGTGTTGTCGGGGGAAGCGTTTTTTGATGTAGTAAAAGATCCCGCAAAACCTTTTATCATTCATACCGCCAGCATGGATATTAAAGTACTGGGTACACAATTCAATGTGAAATCGTATGCCAATGATAAACAGGCTGAGGCTTCTCTGATTCATGGTAGTATAGAAGTGATGTTAAAAAAAAGGGGTTTCCAAAAAATTGTGCTGAAACCGAATGAGAAAATTGTGGTGATGAATGAGAGGCTAATGAAAGATACTTCTTCTATCATCCGAGGAAATAATTTGGCTGAACCTATTATTGCTGTTCAAAAACTCAATTACCAAACTGCAGACAGTTCCGTTATTGAAACATCATGGCTAAATAATCAGCTCATATTTCGTGATGAATCCTTTGAAGAGATTGCGGTGAGTATGGAGCGGTGGTATGGAATATCTATCCGGTTTCAGGATACATCATATAGAAGTATGCGGTTCACAGGAATCATTACTAGTGAAACGATCGAGCAGGCATTGGAAGCTTTGCAAATCACAACAAGCTTTCATTTCACTATCCGGAATAATACAATCATTATAACGAAATAGCTAAACCAATTGCCATATGAATTTTAATACATCGTAGTATAAAAAGAAGCGGGATTCCGTTGCAGCGAAATCCCGCAAGGTTAAAAAATGGTTCTCAGGCTCCGCGTAGCGGATCCTGTTTAATTAACCCTTCAAGTTGTAAAATATGAAAAAAAGGGATATTCTCCACGCCTGTGCCAGGCGTAGTCCTCTTTATTTAAAGTTTGCCAGAATTATGAAATTAACGTGCGCTTTGTTGTTTATCGCCTGCCTGCATGTTTCAGCTGGAACCTATTCCCAGAATAGGATCACTTTAAAACTCAATTCTGCCGATATTAAAAAAGTATTAGCAGCAATTGAAAAAAAATCGGATTACCGGTTTTTGTTTAACGAATCCATTATGGCCAATAAGCCAAAGGTTTCTGTTAATGTTATCAATGCTGAGATAACAACGGTATTGAATGATATCTGCCTGAACAATGGAATTGCTTATCGCATTTTGCAAAACAACCTGATCGTTTTGAAGGATGGTAGCCTGGGATTGGTAACTGAAATTCCGGATCTGACAATAACAGGCAAAGTTTCAGGGGCTGCGGGCGAGCCATTGCCGGGGGTTTCTGTAAGCATTAAAGGAACACAAACCGGTACGACCACCGGTGTTGAAGGAAATTTTAGTATGACGGTTCCTAATGAAAATGTAGTGCTTGTGTTCAGTTATGTTGGATATACTTCACAGGAACTAGCAGTAGGAAACAGAACCGTGATCAACGTTACCCTTCAGGCTGCCAATACAACACTGAATGAAGTGGTGGTGATTGGATATGGTAGTGCGAGTAAAAGAGATCTTACAGGATCGATCGTTACTGTAAAAGCTAAAGAAATAGCTGACCGCCCTTCATCAAATCCTCTATCCCTATTACAGGGAAAGGTTCCTGGACTGTCAATCGTGAATTCTGGCCGCCCGGGAGCTGAGCCTGATGTCCGTATCCGCGGAACGAATACTATTAATGGTGTAAAGCCCGTATATATTGTAGATGGCATTTTAAATGACAACATCAACTTTTTAAATCCTGCCGATATTGAATCCATTGAAGTATTAAAAGATCCATCTTCTCTTGCAATTTTTGGTGTGCGTGGAGCAAATGGTGCCATCGCAATCACTACGAAAAGAGCTAAAGTGGGTCAATTACTAATAAACTTTAGTGCCTCTTACGGCATTAAAAGGGTTCAGGACAGAATTGAATTTGCCGATGCCGCTCTCTTCAAAGAATTATATACAGAGCAATTGGCAAACCAGGCTGCAGGCACATTCGACTACTCTTTGTGGAATGCGGATACCGACTGGCAGGATGAGATTTTTCAAAATGCTATGTTGAATTATAACAATATCAGCATTACAGGCGCCACTGACAAAAACCGTTTTTACCTGGGGCTGGGATACATCAATGAAGAAGGAGTTATCAAGCACGAAAGATATAGAAAGTATACACTCAATTTCAGTGATGAACTTCGTGTAACCAAAGGGCTTAGATTTGGATTGACATTAAATGCATACCGGGCAGAATTGCCGGATGCAGAAAAAGGTGTAGGCTCTGCTATTCGCGCTGCACCCATTGCTCCTGTGTTTGATGACGCCACTGGTTTGTATCATACTCTTCCTTCATTTCAACGGGCACAGGTTTTTAATCCATTAGTAGGAATTGACCTCGAAAAAAATACACGAATTCAAAGAGAATACAGGGCGGTAGGTAGTATTTATGGGGAGGTTGATTTTTTAAGAAAATTCAATTTTCGTGCACAGTTATTTGCTGATTATGGATTTAATACTGAAAGAAGATATTTTCCTATCCTAACGGTATACAATCCCGAAATAGTAGGCGCCAATAAAAGAGATACATCCCGGAGAGGTACTTCCGTTGCTCAAAGTCAAAATATTTATCCGAAAACGCAAATGGATTATCTGCTGACCTATAAGAATAAATTTGGCGACCATAATGTTACTGTTCTGGGTGGTATTACTACTTATTACAGGGCCTTCGAAGGAACTAACTCTTCGGTTCAACAAGGTACAAGCCAGGAGATCCCTAATAATCCGGATAAATGGTATGTAGACGGAGTGGGCGATCCATCTACCAAGATAGGGGGAGGTAGCGCCTGGGAAGATGCTTCACTGTCTTACCTGGCAAGGGTGCTTTATAATTTCAAAAACAAATACCAGGTAAATGCCTCCTTCAGAAGAGATGGAAGCAGCCAGTTTTATCGCCTGGGTAACGAATGGAAAAATTTTGGTGCCGTTGGTGTTGGTTGGGTAATCAGCAGTGAAGACTTTTTCGATAACCAACAATTTATCGATTATCTAAAGTTAAAAGGCTCATGGGGTATTTTAGGTAATAAGAATATTGATGATAGATATAGATACCCTGCATATCCAACCCTAACCAATGCGAACTCCGGTGTGTTTGGAAATAATGTAGTGGCTGCTTTGGAAAGAGAATACATACCCGATCCGAACCTTAACTGGGAAACCGTTCATTCATATGAATTTGGAGTAGAACTAAACACCTTTGCCAATAGGCTCCATTTCGAAGCGAATTATTATAACAAAGTAACCAAGGATGTACTTACTCTTATTGAAGGCCCTTCGGGAACATTACCAGGTCTTGGAAATTTGGGAGAGATAGAAAATAAAGGATTTGAATTTGCCGCTACCTGGAACCAGAATGTTACAAAAGATGTGAACGTTTCGCTTTCCGCAAATTTCACTACTATCAAAAACAATGTGAACAAGCTTAATAAAACCGGCTTTGCAATCATTAATGGCCCAGCAAGAACGACCGCTGGGTTTCCCATTGGATATTTTTATGGTTATGTGCATGACGGTATTTACCAAACTAATTTTGAAATTCTTAAAAGTCCTGCAAATACCATCAGCGTGGTTCAACCAGGTGATATTAAGTTTAAAGATGTGAATGGGGATGGCAAAATAACTGTGGATGATAGAACTGTAATTGGCAATCCTACTCCTGATTTTACTTATGGGGGGTCTTTTAACGTTACCTTCAAAGGGTTTGATCTGGGCTTGGATTTGCAAGGTGTATACGGTAATGAAATATATAGAGCATGGAACCAGGGAACCTTTGCTGATTTTAATTACCTGTCCGGCCGTGAAGACCGTTGGAATGGAGTGGGAACTTCAAACTGGGAACCAATTCTAAGTACGAAACGAGCTATTAATTATCAAAATTCTTCTTATTGGATTGAAGACGGTAGCTTTTTCAGGATTAGAAACCTTCAGTTAGGTTACAGGTTCAGTACTAAATTTTTAAGCAGTGCGAATATTAAATCATTGCGCTTTTATATAAATGCTCAAAACCTGGCCACATTCACTAACAGTACAGGTTATACTCCCGAGATTGGAGGAAATGCTACCGGTTTTGGTATTGACAACGGTACGTATCCCGTTCCTGCTGTGTATACTGCAGGCTTTAACCTAAACTTTTAAATTTCACTATATGAATAAAAATATTGTTCTCCTGAAGTGGAGTTTATTACTGGTAATTGTGTTACTGGCCATAAGTTCCTGTAAAAAAAAGTTCCTCGACCGGCAGCCACTTGGAAGATTCGTTGATACCGATATTCCCGCCGGATCATATGATAGTAAAATATTTGCTACCTACTCTTTGTTAAGAGCAAATGGAATGAACCACCATTTATATTTAGGGATTCACAGTTTTCGGTCCGATGAAGCAGAGAAAGGAAGCAGTGTGTCAGATGGTGCGGATCAGGCTTTGATGTATGATGATTTTCAATACGACAAAAGCAATGGTGGTATCCAGGAATATTGGACCGCTCACTATGCTTTGATCATTTCTGCCAATGCGATAATTGCAGATATTGATTCATTGAAATTGACAGATCCGAATACTTTAATCAATAAAGCAGAAGCAAAATTACTTCGCGCCTTTGCCTATTTCAATCTCGTACGCAGTTTTGGACTGGTTCCCAAAATTGATTTTAAAGTAACTGACGCAGCCCAGGTGAACATTGCAAAAGTATCCTCGGTAAATGAACTATTTACGCTGATTGATGCAGACCTTCAGGAAGCGGCCTCCATTTTGCCTATTAACTGGACGGACGCGAAATTTGCTAGTCGTGCCAGCAAGGGTGCAGCCTTAGGACTCCAAACCAAAACCTATTTGTGGCGAAAAAACTGGGTATCAGGTTTGGCTACCGCCAAGAGTTTGATTGCTATGGGTCGCTATAGTCTTGTAAGTAACTACGGCAGTCAATTCAGACATTCCGGGGAAAATGGTCCTGAATCAATTTTTGAAATCCAGGCATTTTATACTCCAACACAGGATCTGGGTATTATCTATGCAAATGTTCAGGGAGTTAGAGGAGCCGGCCAGTGGGATCTGGGATGGGGCTGGAACACACCCACTACTCAGCTTATCAATGAATACGAAGCCGGGGATCCAAGAAAAACAGAAACCATATTATTCTCCGGTCAGGTAGACCCGTTATACGGAGAGAATGTGCCGCCGGTGCCAACGGTTCCCCGTCCATACTGGAATAAAAAAGTGTATACCGATCCGGCAGATCGTGCGTCGAAAAATAACCGGTTTGGACCCTGGATGAATCACCGGATACTTCGATATGCGGATGTTTTGCTAATGGCAGCTGAAGCAGCTAATGAAGTAGGAGGTGCACAAAACACTACCGATGCCTTAGCCTGGCTTGAAATGATAAGGGCTAGAGCAAGGGGAGGAAGCACTACCATTTTGCCCAAAGTTGTTACAACAGATCAGGCTGCACTGCGAACTGCGATCAGGCATGAACGGTTTGTAGAAATGGCTATGGAAGAAGAACGATTTTGGGATATTGTTCGATGGGGTATTGATGTAATTGTATTACCCGCAGCCGGAAAAACTGCTTACCTGCCGAAGCATAGGTTGTTGCCTATCCCACAGCCAGAAATAGACAAATCGGGAGGAGTGCTGAAACAAAATCCGGATTATTGATTGTTGTAAACATTAAAAATTAAATCATGAAATTATATAGAATCATATTTTATTGCCTTGCATCAATCGTTGTTTGTGGAGGGGTTGTTACATCGTGTCAAAAATTGCATCGGCCAGAATTGGGAAAAATCCTTCTTGATCCTGATCCTCCTGTATACAATGCATTAAAAAGTTATTGGCAGTTTGAAGGTAATACGACAGATGAGGGGGAAAATAAATTAAGTGGCACCTCTAAGAATGTTACTTACGTTCCGGGCATTAGCGGGCAGGCGCTTAAAATCGGCATTGATGGATACTTGCTTTTAAAAGCTGTTGGCGATACTGTGAAATATCCCAATGAGTTTGTTGGTCTACCTGTGGACACTCTTAAAAACTTAGGGAGCTTCACCGTTGCATTCTGGATGTTTGGAGTAGGGCCAGTTCAGGGTGGCGCGCAGGGGGTATTTTCTTTTTCAAACAGTAATGAATTTTGGGGTAACCTCGATCTGTTTTTAGAAAATTATAGTAGCCCCACCGATCCAAATGCTGCACATCTTAAAATTCATATGTTCAATGGCGGAGTAGCTAGTGGTAATGGTGAAGAGTGGACTGCTGATGACAATATGAAACTGGGTAATGTGTTAAACAAATGGACACATATAGGGATAACCTACGATGCAGCTACCTCCAAAATAAGCGTGTATAAAGACGGCGCCGCTACTGCCACCATAAACAAAACACTCGGTGGTGGTAACTATGGAAAAATTAAGTTTAATAATTTTAATGGGCTGGTTCTGGGTACGCACCATTTTCAAACAACCCCATCTCTTACCAATCATGGCCCTGAATCCTGGGCTAAATCTTTTAATGGTTCATTAGATCAGTTCCGTATTTATAATAAAGCGCTGAGTGCTGCAGAGATCACAAACCTGTTCACTACAAAAAAATAGTAACGCCTATTGAGAGATTCGCTTATAGGGCTGACGCATTAAAATGCTCAGCCCTTTTTAACACAACAATTTCGAATAGTATTCTATAATGGGTATCAACCGAAAATCATTATTCTTTCTTTATTTATTTGTGATCGCAGGCTTCATATCCTGCAAGGAAAAAGACACGGTATTCAAGCATTTAAACGCTTCCACTACAAATATAGAATTTGAAAACATACCCGTTTCTCATGAAGAGCTGAATATTCTCTACTACATCTATTACTACAATGGGGCAGGAGTTGCAACAGGGGATATTAATAATGATGGCCTGGATGATATTTATTTTGCTTCAAACGATCGCGGCAAAAATAAGCTGTATTTAAACAAAGGTAATTTTGAGTTTGAAGATATTACCATGAAAGCAGGGGTAGCCGGGGTTTCTGATTGGTGTACAGGTGTAACCATGGCCGATGTAAACGCAGATGGTTACCTGGATATATATGTTTGTGCTGTTAGCAACAAGAATGGACTCTTCGGATTCAATGAACTTTACATAAACAATGGCAACGGTCTCTTTACGGAAAGTGCAGCGGTGTACGGATTAAATTTTTCAGGATATTCTACCCAATCTGCTTTTTTTGATTACGACCACGATGGAGATCTTGATTGTTACCTGTTGAATCAGTCCGACCGTCCGCATCAGTATATTGTTGATACTTCTTTTAGAAAACGTTTCGACGCCAATGCGGGTGACCGGCTCTTCAGGAATGATATGGTGACTTCCACTGGTGGAAAAAAAAGCCAGCCCAAATTTATTGATGTAAGCGCACAGTCGGGTATCTATCAAAGCAGTCTCGGTTATGGCCTGGGCCTTGCCGTTGGGGATATTAATAATGATGGCTGGGAAGATATTTATGTCGGGAACGATTTTCATGAGAACGATTATTATTATGTAAACAATGGAAATGGGAGTTTCACCGAAAGCGGTGCAAAATTTTTTAATCATTATTCGAGATTTAGCATGGGAAATGATCTCGCAGATTATAACAACGATGGAAACCTCGATGTGTTGACGCTTGATATGTTGCCTGCCGATGAGAAAATTTTAAAAACCTATGGTAGTGATGAAAGGGCCGACATCTATAATTTTAAAATTATAAACAAAGGTTACCAGCATCAATTTTCACGCAACTGCCTTCAAAGAAATAATGGAAACGGAAAAAGTTTCAGTGATATAGGATTGGCTGCAGGAATCTCCGCAACTGACTGGAGCTGGAGCCCGCTGGTGGCTGATTTTGATAATGATGGCTACAAAGATATTTTTATATCCAGTGGTATCGTCCAACGCCCGGTAGACCTTGACTACGTAAAATTTGTTTCTGATTTAGCCAGGCAAAAAAGCCAGAATGCTTCACTCAACCTGGATGAAACTGCTTTGGAAAAAATGCCAGAGGGCAGTTCGTATTGTTTCCTTTTCAAGGGAAACGGTAAAGGGAACTTCACAGATAAAAGTAAGGAATGGGGCATCGCAGACAAGAAAGGATTTTTTACCGGAGCTGCTTATGCTGATTTCAATAATGATGGCAATCTTGATATCGTAGTAAACCCTATACACTCAAAAGCATTCATTTATCAAAACACCTCGCCCCGAAAAAATTATCTGCAAATTAAATTTCAGGGCGACACGTTGAATCCTTTTGGAATTGGTGCTAAGGCATACGTTTTTCAAAAAGAAAAAATGCAATTTCAGCAGTTAATGCTTACCCGTGGTTTTCAATCTTCTTCCTTTGCTCGTCTTCATTTCGGTTTGGATACCACTGCTTCCATTGATAGCTTATGGATCGTATGGCCCGATTCATCATTCCAGGTATTGAGGCAGGCGGAAGTCAATAAGGTTATAGTAATCGACAAAAAATTGGCAGCAGGAAAATTTGTTTTTGATACGTTTTTCCCTCAGCCTGTTGAAAATTTTTTAAAGCTTTCGTCATTATTATCCGGAGAAGGATTTAAACATCGGGAGGATGCATTTGATGATTTCAGTGCTCAATATTTAATCCCACATTCACTTTCCGGGCGAGGGCCTAAACTTGCAGTTGCAGATGTTAATAAGGATGGACTGGAGGATTTTTATGTATGCGGCCCTATTGGCCAGCCAGGCAAATTATTTATTCAAGGCAAAACAGGCAAGTTTCAATCGGCTGACACCTCCGTTTTTTCAATAGATGCAAACTGTGAAGATGTAGATGCTGTTTTTTTTGATGCTAATCAGGATGGCTATCCCGATTTGTATGTTGTGAGTGGTGGAAATTATTATTCTGGAAACAGTATCTATTTATTGGATAGGTTATATATGAACGATAGAAAAGGACATTTTCAGAAATCTTCGGGACTATTACCCGAACTCTTTGCTAATAAATCCTGTGTTTCTGCTGCGGACATCGATGGTGATAAGGATGCGGATTTATTTGTGGGAACTCTTGCAGCACCCCGGGGATATGGCTTACCTCAAACATCTTACTTATTATTAAACAAAGGCAATGGTGTATTTGATGTGGCAGATGATGCGATGATTAATTTGAAAAATATCGGCATGGTTACAGGAGCTGCCATTAATGATGTCAATAAGGATGGTGCCAATGATTTAATTATGGCAGGCGAATGGATGCCAGTTACTGTTTTTCTTAATAATGGTAATAAGTTTTCTCCTGTAAAGCTCACCGGAGGCACAGGTCTTTGGCAATGTTTGCAAATCTGTGATGTTAACCGCGATGGTTTTATAGATATACTTGCTGGAAACTGGGGTCTCAATTCAAAATTAGCCGCTGGTAAAACCGGGTCATTAAAAATGTATATAAAAGATTTTGATAAGAATGGGACCACAGACCCTATTCTTACTTATTCAATTAATAACGTGGAATATTCCTTTTTACCAAAGGATGAATTGGAGCAGGTATTGCCAATGCTTAAAAAGAAGTTTCTCTACTATACAGACTTTGCGGGTAAACCCGTGCAGGAAGTCTTTGATGTGGGGTCAGGTAATCTTTTAACTCTCGAAGCGAATAATCTCGCTTCAGCAGTATTTATCAATGATGGTAAAGGGAACTTCAGCAGAAAGAATTTACCTATGGACTTACAATTGACACCTATATTTTCTTTTCAGCAGGGCATGTATAATCATAGTTGGTTTGCGGGAGGGAATTTTTATGGCGTATTACCTTACGAAGGTGAATATGACGCAGCGGCATGGATACATTTTGAAATGAACCATTCTGAGGTAACAAGATCCAGGGTGCTTGATATTAAAGGCCAGGTAAGAGATATGAAATGGATTCATACCGCAACGAATGGTAATGTTTTAATGGTAGCAAGAAACAATGATAGCATATTGTTTTATAAGAATAATAATGAAAAGAATTAATAAAAATTCATTTCGACAAAATCAGTAAAGCCCACTCCTTTGTAGCGGGGAAGTGGCGATATTATTATGAAAATGTTATTTACCTTAGTCAGCCACGTACTCATTTGCTTGCTGTTTTTACAATGCGGTAAAAATGATGGTGGCTCATTCCAACCCGCGCCTCCGGCACCACCACCTTCTAACTTCACTATCAGTTCTTCCTCCATTAATGGCATTTCTTCACAAACCATTTATTTTGATATAAACCGGAATCCTTCAGTAAGACTGAGTTTCCCTGAAAAAATAAATCGCAATACCATCGCAGGGAGTATTACGCTCAATGATTTCTCGGGGAGTTCCGTTAACTACAATATTAATTATGAGAATTCCGATAGTGTCCTTTTACTGAAACCTTCACAACCGTTGAACTATCTAAACAGGTATACAGTAACCGTGACAGGCCAGTTAAAATCGGTCAATGGGGGAAGTTTGAACGGTCCCTCAAAAATCACTTTTCAAACCTCCATTGATTCTTCCGGTAAGTTTCCTCTTATTACAGATGACGCTTTATTAACTCTGGTGCAAAAACAAACCTTTAAATATTTCTGGGATCTAGCTCATCCCGTCAGTGGCCTGGCAAGAGAAAGGAATAATTCTGGTGATGTGGTCACCTCTGGTGGCTCTGGTTTTGGTATCATGGCTATTGTTGCTGGCATAGAGCGAAACTTTATTACCAGGGCACAAGGACTCTCCCGGATGCAAAACATTGTAAATTTTCTGAAGAATACGGCTCAAAAATTTCATGGAGCTTTTCCACATTGGTTGAATGGGGCAACCGGTGCCGTTATACCATTTAGCATAAAAGATAATGGCGCAGACCTGGTAGAAACATCTTATCTGGTCCAGGGGCTTATTACAGCCAGGCAATATTTTAATAATAGCAATACAGCAGAAACGAATCTGCAAAACGATATCAATGCCATTTACAATGCCGTTGAATGGAATTGGTTCCGGAAAAATGATGAGAATGTTTTATACTGGCATTGGAGCCCAAACTATAATTGGGACATGAACCATAAAATACAAGGCTGGAATGAGTGCCTCATCACATATGTTCTGGCTGCTTCACCTGGTATTTATACCATACCAAAATCAGTTTATGACAATGGATGGGCAACGAATGGTGGAATAAGAAATAATAATTTCTATTATAACATTCAATTGCCATTGGGACCTTCTCTAGGCGGCCCTTTGTTCTTTGCCCACTACTCTTTCCTGGGAATCAATCCTAATGGTTTAACAGACACGTATGCGAATTATTCAACCCAGAATATCAATCATACCCGTATCAACTATAGTTATACGAAAGCAAATCCAAAACAATATTTCGGTTATAGCGATTCTGTCTGGGGACTTACCGCCAGCGATATCGCTGGCGGCTATACAGCGAGTTCTCCCACAAATGACGTGGGAGTCATTGCGCCCACCGCCGCGCTGTCATCATTTCCATATACCCCTGTTGAATCCATGCAGGCCTTGAAATTTTTCTATTATGTTCTGGGTGATAAAATATGGAAAGACTATGGTTTTGTAGATGCATTCTCATTACATGATCTGTGGTTTGCGGATTCATTCCTTGCAATAGACCAGGGCCCTGTAATTATTATGATCGAAAATTATAGAACGGGTTTATTATGGAATTTATTTACAAGCGCTCCTGAAGTAAAAGCAGGTTTGCAGAAACTTGGATTTACAGCACCGTACCTATAGACGATTCTACATTTAATTTTTATAAAATGAAATACAAGATACTTTGCTCATTGTTTTTATTTGTCAGCCTTTATGGTGATGCGCAAAACAAAAAACAACCTAAAGAACAGTCATCCGTTCAAAGGCCTGCCAATCTTACTGACTCTGGCTTGCTTGACCTGGTACAAAAACAGACCTTTCGTTATTTTTGGGATTTTGCTCATCCTCTTTCCGGGCTGTCACGCGAACGAAGCAATTTGACGTATGAATATGGCTGGGAAACCACAACAACCGGTGGCACAGGATTCGGCATCATGGCGGTTATCGTAGCGGTGGAAAGAGGATGGATATCACGCGATACAGCTGTAGGACATTTACTGAAGATGGTAAAATTTCTTGCAAAGGCTGATAAATATCACGGTGTTTTTCCTCACTGGATCAATGGAGCTACAGGGAAAACAATTCCATTCAGTTCAAAGGATGATGCTGCCGACCTGGTAGAAACTTCTTATTTATTCCAGGGACTATTGTGTGCGCGTGAATATTTCAAACAAAATAATCCTAAAGAATCACAATTAAGAAACCAGATCACCTGGATGTGGAATGATGTGGAATGGAACTGGCATACAAGAGGAGGTCTCAGTATGTTGTTCTGGCATTGGAGTCCTAACAATGGTTGGACAATGAATCACGAAATCCGGGGTTGGAATGAATGCCTTATTACTTATGTTTTAGCTGCCTCTTCGCCCAAATATTCCATTCAAGCAGAAGTCTACCACCGGGGATGGGCCAACAGTAATCATTTTAAAAATCAAAGGGAATATTATGGTATTAAACTGCCACTGGGTTTTGATTACGGTGGTCCACTATTCTTTTCTCAATATTCTTTTTTAGGTGTTGATCCCCGCGGTTTGAAGGATCAATATGCAGATTACTGGGAGCAAAATGTAAATCATACTCTCATCAACCGGCAACATTGTATACTCAATCCCAGTAAATTCAAAGGCTATAGCGGGGATTGCTGGGGATTAACCGCCAGTGACAATCATCGTGGATATGGGGCTCATTCGCCTACAGAAGATCTGGGTGTTATCAGTCCTACTGCCGCATTGTCTTCCTTTCCCTATACTCCTGAATTTTCAATGCGCGCTCTGAAACATTTTTACAACGATCATGGCGATAAAATATGGAGTGAGTACGGCTTCGTGGATGCGTTCAACGAAACGGAGAATTGGTTTGCCCGATCACACCTGGCCATTGACCAGGGACCCATTATCGTGATGATTGAAAATTATCGAAGCGGTTTACTGTGGAAATTATTCATGAACATCCCTGAAGTACAATCAGGATTGAAGAAGATTGGTTTTTCAAGTCCTCATCTTCGGTAATTATAGAATTAGATCCCATATCGGTCATCAGGAAGATTTTTTCGAAAGTAGCTGGTATGGCCTACCTTGTCTGAACAATAGAACCACACAGATGAATTGAGTGATTCAATCCTTTGGAATTACACTGGCCGATGAAATTTTAAATTATAACCTCAAACAATTACTATGGCAAGCTTTCAATTAACTCGGCAACATATCGATAATTACAAAAGGGATGGTTATATAATCGTTGAAAATTTTTTGGCGGAGGCCGAAGTGAATAAACTATATGCCATTGCCACCGGTGATGATGCTGTCAGAAAACATGCATTTGATCTGAATGATCAAACTGGCAAAAAAACTAAACTTACTCTATGGTATACGCCGGGTAACGATGCCTATGGCCTGCTTACTAAAAGTAAAAGAATGGTGGAATCTGTTGATAAATTAATGGAGGGAGAATCTGCCGTTTGTCATTTTCATTCAAAGCTTATGCAGAAGGAGCCCCGCGTCGGAGGCGCATGGGAATGGCACCAGGATTATGGTTACTGGTACAAAAACGAATTTTTATTTCCTGACCAGATGGCATCAGTGATGGTGGCCATAACAGAAGCCAATAAAGGGAACGGTTGTTTACAGGTAATAAAAAGTTCGCATCATATGGGTCGGATTGAACACAGTTTTACGGGTGAACAGGTAGGAGCCTCTCAACATTATGTTGACCTTGCATTAAAAACTATGGAGCTGGTGTATGTAGAGATTATGCCGGGTGATGCCCTGTTTTTTCATCCTAATTTATTACATCGGTCAGAGGCAAATCTTTCAGACAATTCCAGGTGGTCATTAATATCCTGTTATAACCGAAGTTCCAATATTCCATATAATGAACCTTCTCAATCCAGTACCATTCCCTTAACCGTTGTACCCGACGAAGCTTTAATGGAGTGGGAAACAGAGGAGTTAAGGGAATCATCCAATTTCCTTGTAAAAGAAAAAGACGAAGCCTTGAAGTGAGTAGGGAGAAGTGAATAGGTAGTGATGAACCGCATAATGAATGATGAACCGCATGATGAGTGGTGAACCGCATGATGAGTGGTGAGCGAAGTCGAACCATCCAAAAGTATCGAGCGAAGTCGAGAATCTTTTGAATCATACATTATAAACAGATAAGTACAATGAATCCATTTAAGAGGTCTGCAACAAAATATTTCCTGTTCACAGTATTTTTTTCACTGTTTATTTTTGTTGCAACTGCACAACAACGAACTTATTGTAACCCCATAAATATTGATTATGGATACACTCCGATACCAAATTTTGCGGAATGGGGAAAACACCGCGCAACCGCCGATCCTGTAATTGTTACCTATAAAGGAGATTATTATCTCTTCTCCACAAATCAATGGGGCTATTGGTGGAGTAAGGATATGCTGAACTGGAATTTTGTTTCCAGGAAATTTCTGAAGCCCTGGCATGATGTATACGATGAATTGTGCGCCCCGGCCGTTTGGGTGATGGGTGATACTATGATGGTATTCGGTTCAACCTATTCTAAAAATTTTCCTATCTGGATGAGTACAAATCCAAAAAGTAATGAATGGAAAGAAGCCCTTGATTCTTTGGAAATAGGTGGATGGGATCCTGCTTTTTTTGCCGATGATGATGGACGTTTGTATATGTACAATGGAAGCAGTAACCGGTTTCCACTATATGGAGTTGAGATGAACCGGAAAACATTTCAACCCATCGGAACAAGAAAGGAAATGTATTTTTTGGAAGCCTGGCGTTACGGCTGGCATCGATTCGGAGAATATATGGATGATACTTTCCTTGATGCTTTTATTGAAGGCGCATGGATGACAAAACACAATGGAAAATATTATTTACAGTATGGTGCCCCAGGTACGGAATTCAGTGGGTATGCTGATGGCGTCGTAGTAGGCGATCACCCGCTTGGACCCTTCATACCACAATCGGATCCTATTAGTTACAAGCCAGGAGGTTTTGCCAGGGGTGCCGGGCATGGTTCTACTTTCCAGGATGCATGGAAAAATTACTGGCATGTTTCTACTATTGCCATTTCGGTTAAAAACAATTTTGAAAGACGAAATGGCATCTGGCCTGCTGGATTCGATAAGGATGGCATTATGTACTGCAATACGATATTCGGTGATTATCCTCACTACCTGCCGACTGGAAAAAAAGATGATGATTATTCGCCGGGAGGCGACGGAGGATTTACAGGATGGATGTTGCTGAATTATAACAAGCCAATTCAAGTTTCCTCAACCCACGGAAATTATGAAGCCAATAATGCCGTTGATGAAAGCATTAAAACCTACTGGAGTGCCGCCACAGGTAATAAAAGAGAATGGATACAAAGTGATCTGGGAACTACATCCACAGTGTACGGTATCCAGATAAATTATGCTGACCAGGATGCAACTTTTTTAGGAAAACAAACCACTAGCTTTCATCAATACAGGGTGTACCATTCTACAGATGGGAAAAAATGGAATTTGTTGATTGATAAAGCCAACAATGAAAAGGATGAACCTCATGATTACGTTGAATTACCTGCACCAGTGAAAGCACGCTTCATTAAGCTGGAAAATATTCATATGCCAGGCGGTAAATTTGCGATCAGTGGTTTACGGGTTTTTGGAAAAGGGAATGGCCCGAAACCCGAAATGGTTAAAAATTTTATGGTCCTTCGAACCGAAAAAGACAAAAGAAGCGCGTGGATGAAATGGAACCCGGTTGACAATGCTTATGCATATAATATTTATACCGGTGTATCACCAGATAAATTATACAATTGCATTATGGTGCATGGTGCCAATGAATATTATTATAAGGCAATGGATAAGGAAAAACCGTACTACTTCTGTATTGAATCCATTAATGAAAATGGTGTTTCAGAGAGAACGAAAATCATTAAATCTGAATAATCAATGATAAAGAAATACAAATTGCCCCATTGCATTTTTGGTTTTTTATGTGCAATGATAATGGTGGTTCCAGCGTGGGCGCAGCCTTATATTGAAGAAATAGCAGCCTTTAAAAAACAGGATTCCATCGCAACGCCTCCAAAGAATGCCATTCTATTTGTTGGAAGTTCTTCATTTCGTATGTGGACTACTGTTAAACAGGACTTCCCCATGCAATCAATCATTAATCGGGGCTTCGGAGGTTCATCTTTACCAGATGTAATCCGTTATGCTGATCAGATTATTTTTCCATATGAGCCTGGTCAAATCATCATTTACTGTGGTGAAAATGATCTGGCTTCGTCTGATACTATCACTTCACAAATAGTTTCTGAACGCTTTCAACAACTATTTAATCTTATCAGGAAGCAATTGCCGGGTGTACCTGTTGCATTTGTTTCAATTAAGCCCAGCCCAAGCAGGCAACATCTCTTACAAAAAGTAATAGCTGCAAATGAATTGATAAAAAACTTTTTGAAGACCCAAACCAAAGCCGCCTTTATAGACGTGTTCAGTGTTATGATTGATAAGCAGGGAAATCCTATGCCCGATTTGTTTATTGAAGATCGGTTGCACATGAATATGAAAGGATATGGGATCTGGCGAAGAATAATAGAACCCTACCTGATAAAAAATTAAATCTGCAACATGAAGTCATCCCCTACCTGGTTATTTGTTATCATTTCGATTTCTATTTCTTCTTCTGCTCAGGTAAACAATAAAAATATGCAGCAAGATGCTGCAATGAATCAATTTGTCGGAGCACTAATGTTGAAAATGACCTTGGAAGAAAAGATCGGTCAACTCAACCTGCCCTCTATAGGTTTCGATGTAACAGGGCCGGTATTAAGTGAGGGAGTGGAAGAAAAAGTAAAGAAAGGGTTGGTTGGTGGTGTGTTCAATACTTATACACCCATAGCAGTTCGAAAATTGCAACAGTTGGCAGTAAATGAAACACGACTAAAAATTCCATTGTTATTTGGTTATGATGTTATCCATGGGCACCATACTATTTTTCCTATTGCTTTAGGTTTGTCTTCGAGCTGGGATATGAACTTAATTGAACGTACTGCACGTGCGGCCGCAATGGAAGCTACTGCAGATGGTTTGAATTGGGTGTTTTCACCAATGGTTGATATTGCCCGTGACCCTCGTTGGGGAAGAGTGAGTGAGGGGGCAGGTGAAGATCCCTGGCTGGGTTCGCAGGTTGCAAAAGCAATGATTACTGGATACCAGGGAACAGATCTGTCGAAAGAAAATAACGTCCTGGCTTGTGTGAAACATTTCGCATTGTATGGAGCGGGCGAAGCGGGACGTGACTACAACACCGTTGATATGAGCAGGATCCGTATGTACAACGAATACCTCCCAACATACAAGGCCGCGGTGGAGGCAGGTGTGGGAACTATCATGACATCTTTCAATGAAGTAGATGGTGTTCCTGCATCAGGAAATAAATGGTTGCTTACGGATCTGCTTCGCAGACAGTGGGGCTTCAAAGGATTTGTAGTGAGCGATTACACTTCAATCAATGAAATGGTTCAACATGGAATGGGAGATGATAAAAAAGTTGGAGGGCTTGCCTTGAATGCGGGGCTGGATATGGATATGGTAGGCGAAATATTTCTACGGTATGGAATTGACCTGGTAAGGTCTGGCCGGGTGTTACAGGCACAGGTAGACGCTGCATGTCGACGAATACTGGAGGCGAAGTATAAACTCGGATTATTTAAAGACCCTTATCGCAACGTTAATGATGAAAGGGCTAAAGGTGAACTAATGAGTGCTGACAAAATTCAACTCAGCAAAGAGGCTGCAATGAAAAGTATGGTTTTGCTGAAAAATGCAGGACAGATCCTGCCATTGCACCCAGGTAAAAAGATAGCTTTCATTGGGCCATTGGTAAAAAATCAACGCGACTTGATCGGAAGCTGGAGTGGTGCAGGTGACTGGAAAAAGGCAGTGAGTATCTGGGATGCCCTTCAGCAAAAATTCGGCGCAGATAAATATTTATACGCAAAAGGATGCAACCTGGTGGAAGATTCGACATTAAGAAAAAGGCTGAATGACCACGATGGTCAGTTGACTCTCGATTCAATGTCATCAGCGCAACTGTTGGAACAGGCACTTAAAATGGCGAGCCAGGCAGATGTTATAGTAGCTGTATTAGGGGAGGCTTTTGGAATGAGTGGTGAAGCTGCAAGTAGAAGTATGATTGGGTTGTTAGACAACCAGCTGGATTTATTAAAAGCATTAAAGAAAACCGGCAAACCAATAGTATTGGTATTAATGAACGGTCGTCCGCTCACGTTAGAATGGGAGAATAACAATTGTGATGCTATTCTCGAAACATGGTTTGGCGGTACCCAGGCAGGCAATGCGATAACCAGTGTACTGTTCGGAGAATACAACCCCTCGGGAAAACTAACGATGACCTTCCCCAGGAATGTGGGCCAGATCCCGATATATTACAATAGCAAAAATACCGGCCGGCCAATCGATCCCAATAATAAATATTCTACAAAATATCTCGATGTTCCCAATACACCCCTCTATCCTTTTGGTTATGGATTGAGCTACTCAACCTTTAGTTATGGGGATATAAAATTAGAGACCACCACCCTAACACCCCGTCAGGCTTTAACTGCAACCATTACCGTAACAAACAACGGAAGCTATGACGGCATGGAAACAGTGCAAATGTATATTCACGATATGGTTGGTTCTATTGGGCGGCCTGTTAAGGAATTAAAAGGATTCCAGAAAATTATGTTGAAAGCAGGTGAATCAGCTAAAGTTAGTTTTAAGATAACTGCGGATAACTTAAAATTTTATAATTCTGATTTGAATTATATTGCCGAGCCTGGAGATTTTAAATTATTCATCGGTAGCAACAGTAGTGATGTGAAAGAAGTTGCATTTAAATTCACGAATAAATAAAAAGTTTAGATTTTAAAGTTTCACAATCCCGATGGTGTAAGTACTCCCTATTCCTTTGCGTCCTGGCGCCTTTGCGAGATTAGGTAAATAACAAATACCCGTTAATTAATATGAAGAAATCTTTCCTTGTTTCCTTTTCACTTATGATTATAAAATTATTAAGTGCACAGGATCTTTCGCAATATTCAAAATACTGGTTTGTTCAAAACGGCGATACAATGCCTTACCGGGTATTGCTTCCATTAAATTATGACTCCGCAAAAAAATATCCAGTGGTGTTTTTTTTACATGGTCGTGGGGAAAGTGGCAGCGATAATCAAAAGCAACTCTCCCACGGGGCTTCCCTTTTTCTGGTTGATAGCATCCGGAAGAAATATCCTTCTATTGTTATTTTTCCTCAGTGTGCGGTCACTAGCTACTGGAGTAATGTTACTATAGACATCATCGGTGATGTCAGAGGGAAAAGGAGTTTCCATTTTGCTGCAGAGGGGGAAGCATCCTCTGCGATGAAATTATTGCAATCCCTTACCGATCATATTCGGGAAAAATATTCCATTGAAGACAAGCAGGTTTATGCAATGGGCTTATCCATGGGTGGTATGGGAGTATATGAATTAGTAAAGCGCAAACCAGAATTATTTGCTGCGGCTATTGCTATATGTGGAGGTGCACATCCGGCTACTGCGAAAAGAATTGGGCGAGTGAAATGGTGGGTATTTCATGGTGCCAAAGATGAGGTGGTGCCATTAAAAGCATCAGAAATAATTGTGGAAGCATTAAAAAAAGTAGGAGCCGATGTTACATTTACTACATATCCCATGGCCAATCACAATAGTTGGGAAAATGCATTTGCTGAAAAAAATCTACTGCCCTGGTTATATTCAAAACGAAATTAAATTAAGGCGTACATCAAAATTGGCTTTGATGTGACTGCGCTCTTATTTAGTTTTGCTTTATGCCGCGTATTAAAAATATTATTTTCGATTTAGGTGGGGTCATTCTTGATATTGATTTCAAAAAAACAGAAAAGGCGTTTGTTGAGCTTGGAGTAACAAACTTCAATGAATTGTTTGGCTTAGGTCGTGCTGCTTCTTTTTTTAGAGATCATGAGGCCGGAAAAATAACGGACAATGAATTCCTTGCATCCTTACAAAAACTCGCCAGTCACTCGTTAGAAGCAGAAGTTGTTCAAAAAGCATGGAATGCTTTACTCATAAACTTTCCTCCGGCCCGCATCGAATTCTTGAAGAATATAAAATCCAAATACCGGTTGTTTTTATTAAGTAATACCAATGCAATTCACCTTGCTGCCTTCCAAAAAATGTACATGGATGCATTTAACAATGGATCATTGGATGATCTATTTGAAAAAGTATATTACTCTCATCAAATTGGCTTCAGGAAACCTGATAAAGAAATATATCAACTTGTACTGGAAGAAAATGATCTTAATCCAGGCGAGACTTTGTTTATTGATGATGCCCTGGTCAATGTTGAAGCTGCAAAAGCTTTAGGAATAAAATCGATACATCTCCTTGCAGGTACAACTATTCTTGATCTGGATTTATAGAGTAAGCGGATGCAACCCAAATTTACACTGTCATGGAAAAGCTACATCGATCAAATCAGCTTTTCATTTCCTCAAAATCAATATAATCACCCGATTTCTGTTTTGGAGTATTCACATGGCTGGATGGGGATTCTGCCTGTGTTTGTTGTTGATGCATAGTATCCTGGAATTCCCTCATCTTCTTTTTCATTTGTATGGATACCCGGGCAATAGGAATAATAATATCAAAGATTAGCCTGAACAAGGCATAGATCACGAAAATCCAAATAATATATCGCAGTAACATGAGAATGTGAAGATACTGAAACAGCTGAAAAAAGCTGTTAATGACCTGCAAATACCCTGGCAACTTTATATCAGTATCAGGGAGACAAAGTAAGCTTTACATGCAATCTCAAAGCAAAAACTCGGGTAATTAAGTGAAATTTGAGGCCTTAAATATTTATTTTTCGTTTTTGGAATGGATAACTGATTTGCCTTACCTTTGGCCCGGCAAAAGTTACAAAGAAGGGAACGGCGACGTTCCCTTCTCTTTTTTTCATGAGTATAGAATCACTGGTACAGGCTATCGAAAAAATGCTGGAGGCTACCCTGGCGGATGATCCGTCATACTTTTTGGTAGAAATTAAGATCAGGCCAACCAATAATATAAAGGTTTTTCTGGACGGCGATGCAGGGATTTCCATTGAAAAATGCGTGTTCTACAATAGGATACTCTATAAAAAAGTGGAGGAATCGGGAATGTTTCCGGACGGTGACTTTTCCCTGGAGATTTCGTCTCCCGGTCTTGATGAACCCTTAAAGCTTCTGAGACAATACCGAAAAAACATTGGACGAAAGGTGGAGGTTTTACTGAAAGATGGGGGAAAAACAGACGGCAAGCTGCTAGAAGTTTTTGACGGCCATATTCTCATCGAAGAAATAAAAGGAAAAAATAAAAAACAGGAAATTATTCAGCATAATTTTTCTTTTGACATCATTAAATCAACAAAAATTCAAATAGTATTTAAAAATTAGAACTCCTTAACGAGTTTAAAATTCATAAATATGGCAAGTATCAATTTGATCGAGGCTTTCCAGGATTTTAAAGAAGCTGAAAATATCGACCGTCCCACCATGATGAAAGTGGTTGAAGATGTATTCAAAACATTGCTTCGTAAAAAATACGGAAGTGATGAAAATTTTGACGTCATCGTAAATGCGGAAAAAGGGGATCTGGAGATCGTTCGTCGTCGTATGATTGTGGAAGATGGAGCAGTAATTGATCCACTGGCAGAAATCGGTTATAGCGATGCCGTTAAAATAGAGCCGGATTTTGAGATCGGCGAAGAACTCTATCAGGAAATAGACATTATGGATTTCGGTCGCCGCGCAATTCTGGCCGCCAAGCAAACCCTGGCGAGCCGTATTAGCGATCTTAAGAAAAATGTGTTGGTAAAGAAATATGGGGAAAGGGCAGGTGAAATCATTAGTGCTGAAGTGTACCAGGTATGGAAAAAAGAAATTTTACTTTTGGATGAAGAGGGCAGTGAGTTGATATTGCCCAAATCCGAACAAATACCCCAGGATTACTTTAAAAAAGGAGAAAGCATCCGTGCGGTAGTAAAAAAAGTGGAATTAAAAAATAATTCACCGGTAATCGTGCTTTCCCGTACTTCTCCTTCATTCCTTGCTAAATTGCTTGAAATCGAAGTACCGGAAATATTTGATGGCCTTATAGTAATTAAAAAAATTGTAAGAGAACCGGGTGAAAGAGCAAAGGTGGCTGTGGAATCCTATGATGACAGGATTGATCCGGTAGGAGCTTGTGTGGGAATGAAAGGCAGCCGTATCCATGGAATTGTTCGTGAGTTGAAGAATGAGAACATCGATGTGATCAATTGGACAAACAACATTCAATTGCTTATTCAACGTTCGTTAACGCCTTCTAAAATCACAAGCATGGATATAGACAGCGAAAAGAAGCATGCCAGTGTCTATTTAAAACCTGACCAGGTTTCACTGGCTATTGGAAAAAAGGGAGTAAACATCAAACTGGCCCAGGAATTGACAGGCTTCAGCATTGATGTATTCCGTGATACCGAAGGTGAAGTGGATGAATTTGATATCGATCTTGAGGAATTCAGCGATGAAATTGAAACCTGGATTATTGATGAATTTAAAAGAATTGGATGTGATACCGGTAGAAGTGTTTTGGCATTGACTCCTGAAGAACTTGAAAGGCGAACGGACCTGGAAAAGGAAACCATTGCTGATGTTAGAAAAATCTTGAAAGAAGAATTTGAGAAAGAATAATCGATAGTTCGGGTTACAGTTTGAGATCTGTGGCATTAAGCAGAGTGTTCCCTTTCAAACTCAAGAACTATAAAAATTGATAAATTAAAATTTCTGAATGGCCGAAACAACAACACCCAGATTAATGGCAGCCGCCAAAGAGTTCAACGTAGGGAAAGATACGCTGGTTGACTTTTTACTGGGTAAAGGATTTAGTAAAGATGATTTGAAACCTACATCTAAGATCACGGAAGATATGTACCGTGCCCTGGTGCTGGAGTTTCAAAGTGATAAAGTCGCTAAATTAAAAAGCGACCAGATCGACCTTCCAAAAGGAAGTGTTGAAACCCGTAAGAAAAAAGAAGACGAGACTGTTACATTCAAAAAAGATATTAAGAAGGCCACGCCTGTTGAAGAGGTTAAAGAGGAACCGGCTCCACCTCCTGTAGTTGAAGCACCCCCGGTTATTATCGAAGAAAAAAAACCTGAGGAACCGGAAATTATTAAGATAGAAGCGCCCGAAATAGAAGCACCTAAAGTTTTGGATAAAATTGATCTTTCTTCAATTGATTCATCTACACGACCTAAAAAAGGCATCAAGAAAAAGCCTGAGAAAGCAGATAAGCCGGAAGCGAAAGAAGAGGCAGCCGTAGCGCCAAAATCAAAAAAGAAAAAAACTGAAGAAGAACCCGTACCACAACCTGTCATCGAAGAACCGGAAGTAGTTTTGCCCCCGGTCATTGAAGATCAACCTCCCGAGACCGTAATTGAAGAGGATGAATCGAGGGTAATCGAAAACATTAAAGCCGAAAAATTAGAAGGTCCTAAAATTTTTGGTAAGATAGAACTTCCGGCTGAGGGTGAGCAGAAACCTAAAACCATTGACGAAAAAAGGAAGCGCAAGCGAATTCCAATAGAAAGAAGAGACCAGGCAGGGCCTAGGCCAGAGCTTTTTAAAAGAAAAGAAGGGGAGCAACGCCCCCCTGCTGCAGCTACTGGTGGAGGAAATAATATCCAGCGAGGTCCGCGCCGTGACCATGGTACCCGGCCACAACCAGCAAGAGGTGGATTTATTTCACGTGAAGCAAAAGAAATTGATAAAAAAGAAATACAGGATAAAATACGCGAAACCCAGGCTAAACTCGCAGGATCGGGAGGTAGAGGCAAAAGCCTTAAAGCTAAATATCGCAGGGCGAAAAGGGATGAAATGGCCGAGCAGTCTGGTGGGGATGACATGCAGGATAACAGACTCCAGCTAACAGAATTTATCAGTGTAAGCGAACTTGCAAACCTAATGGACGTAAGTTACGCTGAAGTGATTGGAAAATGTATGGGCCTGGGCTTGATGGTGTCTATCAACCAACGTCTTGATGCAGAGGTTATTGAACTTGTAGCAAATGAATTTGGGTATGAGGTAGAGTTCATTGACATGGAGAAACAATTGGAAATGGAGGAACAGGAAGAAGAGGAAGAAGAAGAGAATTTATTATTCCGTGCACCCATTGTAACCATTATGGGTCACGTTGACCATGGAAAAACTTCATTACTCGATTATATCCGCAGTGCAAATGTTGTTGCTGGGGAAGCAGGGGGTATTACCCAGCATATTGGTGCCTACGAAGTAACCCTTCCTAATGAAAAACATATTACTTTCCTGGATACACCTGGTCACGAGGCCTTTACGGCTATGCGTGCACGCGGTGCAAAAGTTACCGATATCGCCGTTATTGTTGTTGCCGCAGATGATGCTGTGATGCCACAAACACGTGAGGCCATCAGTCATGCACAGGCAGCCGGGGTTCCTATGATTTTTGCAGTTAACAAAATAGATAAAGATGGAGCCAATCCACAAAAAATCTATGAGCAGCTTGCGGGAATGAATATACTGGTTGAAAGCTGGGGTGGTAAATTTCAAAGCCAGGAGTTAAGTGCAAAAAAAGGCTTAAACGTTGATTCGTTACTTGAAAAAATATTACTGGAAGCAGAGTTATTGGATCTCAAATCAAATCCTAATAAAGAAGCTTCAGGAACAATCGTTGAAGCTACCCTCGACAAAGGCCGTGGATACGTAGCTACAGTCCTGGTACAAAATGGAACATTAAGGATTGGTGACCTGGTAGTGTCTGGTCAACATTTCGGTAGGGTCAAAGCGATGTTCAATGAAAGAAATAAAAAATCAGATATAGCTCCTCCCTCAACTCCGGTACTAATTCTTGGACTGAACGGAGCGCCCCAGGCCGGAGAAAAGTTCAAAGTGTACGAGGATGAAGCAGAAGCAAAAGAAGTAGCAAATCGTCGCGCACAAATATTGCGTGAGCAGGGAATAAGAACCAAAAAACATATTACACTTGATGAAATTGGTCGTCGTCTTGCTCTTGGAAACTTCAAACAACTCAATCTTATTATTAAAGGCGATGTGGATGGGTCAGTGGAAGCATTAAGTGATTCATTACAAAAATTATCTACGGAAGAAATTGCAATAAGTGTTGTACATAAAGCTGTCGGCGCCATTACTGAAAGTGACGTATTATTAGCTACTGCCTCAGATGCGATTGTAATAGGATTTAACGTTCGACCTTCATTGCAGGCAAGCCGCCTTTCTGAAACGGAAGGGGTGGAAATCAAAACTTATTCTATCATCTATAATGTAATAGATGAGATCAAGAGTGCGATGGAAGGTATGTTGGAGCCAAAGATCCAGGAAAAGATTGTTGCAAATGTAGAAGTCCGTAATGTATTTAAATTCGATAAGGCTACAGTTGCCGGTTGTTTTGTATTAGATGGGAAAATCCAGCGTAACTCAAAAATTCGTATAATTCGCGATGGTATTGTAGAATATCCAAAAGGTGAAGGTCAACATGCTGAACTCGGATCGTTAAAGAGGTTTAAGGATGATGCAAAAGAAGTTCCCTCTGGTATGGAATGCGGCTTAACTATAAAGAATTTCAATGATATAAGAGTCAGTGATATTATTGAGGCTTTTGAAGAAGAAGAAGTTAAGCGCACCTTATGATGAGTGTGCCAATTTCCCATTCGCATGTCAACCCGGGCAGTTAGGTGGTCATGTTATACGCATGTTATAATCTATACTAAATCAGAATCCAGTATCCAATATCCCCTATCCAGGATCTTTATTCCATTCCCCTGTAACTCTTTGTTAAATCGCATCCGGATTTATAAACCCAACCCACATAATTCTATTTTTGATCACATTTATTTAAGCATGAAGAAGTCTTTTTTACTCTTTGCATTCGCCACCCTGGGGATGATGGCCTTTAGCCAGCAGCATAAAGTGGTAGCAGATAAAATCATTGGTATCGTTGGGGATAAAATAATTTTGAAATCTGATATTACGAATGCCATGATAGATATGCAAAGGCAGGGAGGTCAGTTGCCACCGAATGCTGAATGTTATATCATGGAACAGCAATTGACTTTAAAAGCATTGGTACTGCAATCCGAGAAAGATTCGATTTTGGTGGGAGATGATGAGATTGAAGCGTTACTGGATAACCAGATCCGGGGATTTATTAATATGTACGGTACAAAAGAGGCATTGGAAGAAATTGCCGGAAGAACAATATATCAGATAAAGGAAGATTTTCGTCAATCCTTTACAGAAAGAAAAATGGCCGAGAAAATGCGGGATAAGATTGTTGAATCGGTCAAGATTACGCCGCAGGAAGTAAAAGGGTATTGGGATAAAATTCCTGCAGATAGCCTGGCCTTTTATGAATCTGAGGTGGAAATTGGTGAGATTGTGGTGTATCCTAAGGCCAGCAGGGATTTGGAAAAACTCGCGATTGATGAATTAAATGATTTTAAAAAACAGATAGAAAGTGGCCAATCGAAATTTGAGGCGTTGGCTGGCTTGTATACTGATGATCCCGGTAGCAAAAATACTGGCGGCCAGTATACTATCAACCGTACGGAAAAGGCAATGGATCCTGCATTTATCAGCAATGCTTTCCGTTTAAAAGAAGGTCAGATTTCCCCCGTTTTTAAATCCAAATTCGGATATCATATTATCCAGATGGTAAGCCGAGCCGGGGATGATGCCATCGTTCGTCATATTTTGCGGATACCAAAAGTAACCGATACCGAAATAAAAGAGTCCGTTGCTAAATTAGATTCAGTTCGTGCTAAACTTATTTCCGGAACTATTCTTTTTGGGGAGGCTGTATCAAGATATAGTGATGATGATAATTCAAAGTTTACCGGGGGTATGCGTCAGGGTCAGAATGGTTCTTATCTTACCATTGACCAATTGGATAAAGACCTTGTTGTTTTATTGAAAGACTTAAAGGTGAGCGAATATTCCATGCCAACGCCTTTTGCTGATGAAAGAGGAAAAAAAGGGGTCCGCATTGCATTTTTAAAAACCCGGACAGAGCCCCATCGCGAAAATCTGAAAGATGATTACAACCGCATTTCACAACGGGCACTTGAAATAAAGAAGCAGGAAATTCTCGAAAAATGGTTCGTTGCTAAAATCCCGAGTTATTATTTACTCATAGATGGAGATTATAATAATTGCTCTACTATAGCCAACTGGGTTCAGTATGCTTCAAAAGGTATCAATTAATGGTAAGAGTAAACCAGTAAAAACTGTAAATACCCCTCTATTCAGCAAATTAACGCCCCGCTTTTCCGCTAACATTGTATAAGTGGTTTCCTATAAAATATTGCACAGGGAGCCAATATCAATATTCAATGTCTAAGAGAACCGTCAGTACTAATGTGTCCCTTGAGTCATCTTCTATTCCGGATGAAGAAATCACTTTATTTCAGACGGATGACCGCGGTATTATTACAACAGCTTCTCAAAGGCTATCGGATTTTACAGGACTAGTGTCTGAACGACTGGTGGGATCGAATGTCCTGGAAATAGTTAGCAAAAAAGATAATAGTAAATTTTCTACTTTACTTCAGAACAAAATGATTTTAGGTAAAGTGGCGATTACCCTCTCATTAAAAGGGGTACGCAGGAATCGATTATTCAAATTTTGTGTTGAATACCTTCCTGGGGTAAACAATCGGAATACATTGTTGAATTGGGACCTTGATTCAAATATTTCTGTAGAACCAGTCCCCTCCAATAATGACTTGGATACGGTAAGGCAGATGTTTCACACCAACCCTCAGGCAGTTATTATTTCTAATGTCAACAGCCATCAGATTATATATGCTAATTCCGCAGCCTGTGAGTTGTATGATTACACACAGAATGAATTTGCGCAGCTTTCTTTAAACGAGATTTTTGATGGCAGGCAATCAGGTAAAAATTCCCCGGTTGAATTTGATTCGCGATTCTTTGTAAAGGAGAATGCCAGGGGGATCCTGTTGAATGTATGTATCAGTTCTATTTTGGTTAATGGAGAAAATTATCATATTATTTTCAGTAACGTTCATCCTTCTGTTGAAAAAGATATTAAGAATAGAAAAGGATTTTTGCAGAATGTATCTAATTCTCCGGAAAATAAATCCCCCAACGGATTAGATGACAATAACGCATTAATATCAGGTTTAAAGTATGCAGGAGATATTCCTGAGAATGCTCTGGAGATTTTTTTTAAACTTGATACTGCAGGTAATTTTGTTTTTGTATCTAATGAATTTGAAAGCATTTTAGGGTTTACAAACAAAGAAATAAATGGGCGTCATTTTACTTCCGTTGTTTATCCGGAAGATATTGAGATAGCCCGCCAGGGTTTCGCCGATATATTTCAGTTTGGCCGAATAAAAAGTAATATTTTATACCGGGTAGTAAAAAAGAATGGTGGTTATGAATGGTTTAGTACCAATGGAATTTTTGTTTTTGATGTAGAAGGAAAACCTATTCACTACCATGGTTTTGCTCAGAATGTAACAGAAATAAAACAACTTGTTGAAAAATTAGAGGCTTCAGAGGAAAGATATGCGGCCTTTATTAATCATTCTTCAGAAGCAATCTGGCGATTTGAAACTGCAAATCCTTTACCCATTAATCTACCTGAGGAACAGTTAATCACTGAATTTATAAGGAATGGCTATTTGGGGGAATGTAACGATCAAATGGCAAGGCTCTATGGTTTTGAATCAGCTGGAGACCTAACAGGTATGCCACTGACAAAATTTTTATCGACCGAAGATAATGCTACGCTGGAGTATTTTAAAGGATTTATACAATCTGGTTTTAAATTGGTAAATGTTGAAACTAACGAAACAGATAAAGATGGGAACCAAAAAATATTTCTTAACAACCTGATGGGTATTGTTGAAAATGAAAAATTGGTTAGAGTTTGGGGCACCCAAAGAGATATAACAACACAACGAATTGCTGAAAAAAAGGCCAAAGATCTACTGGAGCAAAGCGAAACTTTTTTTAAATCATTAATCAGTGATTCACTCGATGGCATCATTATAATCGACGATGAAGCATTCGTTACGTATGCGGCATCATCTATTACAAACGTTTTAGGATATATGCCAAATGAAGTGATTGGGAAAAAGTGTTTTGAATTTATACATCCGGAAGATCTTTCATTAGCTCTTCAGGGATTTAGCAATCAAATTAAAGAAGTAAAGAGGCGATACCTGGAATTGCGTTTTCAATCACGAAAAGGAGAATGGGTATGGATGCTAGTGAGGGGGCATAATCTATATCATCAACCTGCTATAAAAGGGATGGTAATTTATTTTACCAACATTACACAGCGCAAGCAGTCGGAAAATATTCTTAAAGAAAGTGAAAAGAGATTCCGATCCCTGGCCGATACGCTGCCTGTAATGATATGGGTTACCGATGAATGGAATAAATCAACTTACGTAAGCAAATCCTGGTCTGCTTTTACCGGCCTCAATTTGGAAAAGATCAATTCCGAAGTCTGGAAAAGGATCTTGTATCCAGAAGATTATCAATCGACAATTGATCAATATTCTTTGCATTTCAATAGCAGGCAGTCCTTTGTGATTGAATGCAGGATAAGATCCGCGGATGGTGATTATAAATGGGTCATCATTCACGGTATTCCCAGGTTTACTTCAGACAGGACGTTTATGGGGTATACCGGCTCTGTCATGGATATACAGTATCGAAAAGCTGCTGAGCAGAAATTAAGATACCAGGCATGCATGATTGAAAATATCAGGGATGCAATTGTATCAACCGATTTGGATTTTAATATTATAGCCTGGAATAGTATGGCTGAAGAAATTTATGGATTGACCAAAGAAGAAGTTATGGGTAAGCCCATACGCTCCATGATAAATCATGAATATGTTTCATTTTCCCGCGAGGATGTTTTGATTGAATTATATGAAAAAGATAGTTGGGAAGGTGAAGTGTATTTTGATCGGTTTGATGGCAAAAGAATTTATTTATTTTTCTCCCTCTCCTTTGTTAAAAATGAGAAAGGTGAACGTATTGGTCTTGTAGGCATTCATAGAGATATTACTCAGCGTTATGAATCGGAAATGGCCTTGCGAATCAGTGAGGAGCGATATCGTTCTGTGGTTGATGCATTGAATGAAGGGATTATTCTACAGGATAAACACGGAAAAATTATCGCTTGCAATAAGAGTGCTTCGAAGATATTGGGAAAGGACCTTGTCGGGTCTTTTTTCAAAATGGAAGAATGGCGCTGTGTAAACGAGGATGGAATACCATTTATTCCTGCGAAAGACCCTCTTACAATTACCTTGCAATCCGGGGAGCCCCTTCAGGGAATAATTATGGGATTGCAGCGACCTGGAAATCCATTCAGTTGGTTTTCGGTTAATACTGAACCTATTTATTATTCGGGTCAGAAGTTCTTGCCGGATGCAATTGTCACTTCATTTTTTGATATAACTCAAAGAAAACAACAGGAACAGTGGCTTTCTTTAGAGAAGGATGTGTTGGAAATAAATGCACAGCCCTCGGCTTCATTAAAAAATACAGTTGACTTTTATCTGAAAGGCATTGAGAAAATGTTTCCGGATATGATTTGCTCCATTTTGATGTTAAGAGATGACAAGCAAAGGATTCAACATCTTTCAGCCCCAAGTTTACCTCTTGAATATTCCGATGCAATAAATGGTACAAGGATTGGTCCGAAGGTTGGTGCGTGTGGAACCGCAATGTATTTGAAGCAACGAGTCATAACAAGTGATATAAATACAGATCCTCTTTGGGAAGATTACAAAGCTCTTGCAGGTGAACATAATTTACAATCCTGCTGGTCCTTCCCAATTCTTAACGCTCAAAATGAAGTGTTGGCAACATTTGCATCTTACCATAAGTATCCAAAAGTTCCATCTGATAAGGAGCTAAATATTATGGAGGTGGCTTGCAACCTTCTTCGAATAATTATTGAAAATAAAAAAGCTGAAGCAAATCTGAGATTGAGTAATGAGCGTTACCTGTTAGCCACCAAAGCAACTCATGATGCAATCTATGATTGGGATATGGTTGCAAATACCGTTTATAGGGGAGAAAGTTTTTATTCACTATTTGGATATCCTAGAAATCAGTTCGGCGGTTTATTCAGTTTGCTGGAAGAAAAATTACACCGTGATGATAAAAAGCGTGTCATAAAAAGTTTAAAGCGTTTCATTGAGAATAAGAGCCCGGATATCTGGGAAAGCGAATACCGGTTTTTAACAGCTTCCGGAAAATATTTGGTTGTTTATGATAGGGGATTTCTAATATTTAACCATGAAGGAAACATAACACGGCTGGTAGGCTCCATGATGGATATTACTGAAAGGAAAGAACTGGAAAAAAGATTGGTGAAACAGGAAGGTGACAAACAAAAGCTCGTGGCCCAGGCTGTAGTCGATGCCCAGGAAAAAGAAAGAGCAGAAATTGGAAAAGAGTTACATGACAATGTGAACCAGATTTTGTCTACTGCCCGCTTATATCTTGAGCTGGCCAAAAGTGATGAAAATGAGCGTTTAAATTTGATTAAGCGCAGCTACGATAATATTTACGATGCTATTAATGAAATAAGAAGCATCTCCCGGTCATTAGTGCCTCCGAGCGTTGGTGATATTGGCCTTATTGAATCTATCCAGGACCTGGTTGAAAATATAAGGGTTTCAAAAAATTTGTATATAGAATTCTGTCATGAAGGAAATATAGATGCCGTAATAGGTCAAAAACAGAAATTAATGTTGTTCCGTATTATTCAGGAACAAATTAACAACGTTATTAAACATGCTGAGGCCCGCAATATAATTATTGAGCTCATGATTGATGGGCACATGATCAACCTGGCTATCAGCGATGATGGGAAGGGCTTTGATTATGAAAAAGTAAAAAATAACAAGGGTGCTGGTCTTCAGACCATTGCCAGTCGTACAGAATTGTTCAATGGGAAAATTCATATTGTAACGGCTCCAAACAAAGGCTGTAAACTAAATGTTCACGTACCAATATCTAAACTCTAAAACACAAAATACATATGGAAAAGATCAGCGTTTTAATTGCAGACGATCATAAATTGATTCGTGATACCTGGAGCTTTATTTTAAACAACGATTCCCGCTTCCAGGTGATTGCAGAATGTGGAGATTCAGAACAAGCGGTCGAAGCAGCAAGATTAAAAAGACCTAACATTGTTTTGATGGACATAAATATGTTGCCAATTTCAGGTTTTGAAGCTACTGAAAAGATTCGCAAAGTTTCCCCGGCGTCTAAAATCATTGGGGTGTCAATGCATTCTCAACCTGCTTATGCAAAGAAAATGCTCCAAATCGGCGCGAAAGGGTATGTGACAAAAAATTCATCAAAAGAAGAAATGATGAAGGCTATTCTAGAAGTGCACCTGGGGAATAAATACGTATGCGAAGAAATAAAGAATAATATTTCAGAGCTTGTATTGGAAGAAAATAAAGATGTTCCCAATGTTAATGCTTTAACTGAAAGAGAGATTCAGATCATTAACCTGATTAAGGACGGGCAATCATCAAAAGAAATTGCGGGGAATTTGAATATTTCTTTAAAAACAGTGGAAGTGCATAGACACAATGTTCTTAAGAAATTGAAATTAAAAAATTCAGCCTCATTGGTTAATTTCATTAATAATACCGCATCATACAATGCATAAGCAGGAAATAAAACTATAAAAAGATTCTTCAATTCCGGATTTTTACCATAATTGAACGCTGATTGTACAATCCCGGAAATAGAAGCATTTATCTGAATCTGGGACCCTTTCATTTTCCTGAGGTAACTCAGGATGATTAAATTAAACAGCTTACGGCGGAATCGTTCGAACATCCTTTTTATTGAATAATCAATTCGCTGTCATAAAGCTTTGGGGAGTACTTTAACAGTAGTCTGTTAGCTTCAGGCATTTTAAACAAAATTCGGATTACCTTTGCGCTCTTATAAGGAAACTTATTCATGAGCGATGACATAAAACATGAATGCGGATTGGCATTCATCCGTTTACGAAAACCTTTCTCATATTATCAACAGCAGTATGGTACAGTCATGTGGGGACTCAATAAATTGTACCTCCTCATGGAAAAACAGCACAATCGTGGCCAGGATGGTGCCGGCGTCGCTGCAGTAAAACTTAATGTTGAACCCGGGTTTCCTTTTTTGCAAAGGATCCGAAGCAGTGCCAATCAACCACTGGTCGATATCTTCACTACTATTAATAATGAAGTAAAGGAATTAGAGAAATATCAGCCCGATATTGCATCGCATCCGGGGCTAATGAAGGGGCATATATCTTTTTTGGGAGAGTTATTGTTAGGTCATCTTCGCTATGGTACCCAGGGAAAAAATAATGCAGAATTTTGTCATCCCTTTATCAAACGTCATACAATTCCGGTGCGTAATCTTGCACTGGCGGGAAATTTTAATCTTGTAAACACTGATGAACTTTTTGCTTTAGTGAACATGGAACCTGGGGAATTCCAAAAGCAAAGCGATTTAGCAGCTATGATGGAAGTAATTCAGCATTTTTTCATCCAGGCAGACGAGACCTCCCCTGGTGATCTTAATATTGTAGGAGCCTTACGGAAAGCTGTTTCTTTATTTGATGGTGGGTTTACTGTTGGAGGATTGGTAGGAAACGGTGATTCTTTTGTGTTCAGGGATGCCAATGGCATTCGGCCGGCATATTTTCATATTACCGAGGATGTTGTTGTTGCGGCTTCCGAAAGGGCAGCCATCCGCACCGTTTTTAATGTTGGTGAAAATGAAGTTCAGGAGTTAATGCCAGGGATGGGTTTAATTGTAAAATCAGATGGGTCCATCTCCATTGAGAAAATACTGGAACCTAAAGAACGAAAAGCATGCAGCTTTGAGCGAATTTATTTTTCCCGGGGCAGCGATGAAAAAATATACAGGGAACGTAGTGCGCTGGGATATAACCTGAGTGAACAAATATTAAACGCCATTCAGAATGATCTTAAACATACAATCTTCTCTTTTATACCCAATACGGCAGAAATTGCTTTTTATGGTTTGTGGAAAGGCTTGGATGATTATCTGAAACAGATTAAAATACAACGGATTTTATCCTGGGGGAAAGATATTACAGAAGAGAAACTCACAGAGATGATCAATCGTAAGATCAGAATTGAAAAGATTGCAATCAAGGATGTAAAAATGCGGACGTTCATTACAGAAGATGTAAGTCGTAATGAAATGGTACAACATGTCTATGATATTACATATGGTACCGTACAGAAAGACATTGATACTTTGGTGGTTATTGATGATTCAATTGTGCGGGGTACCACGTTAAGACAAAGTATTATACGCATGCTTGCGCGGCTCGCCCCTAAAAAAATCATAATCGTTTCTTCGGCTCCCCAGATACGTTATCCGGATTGTTATGGAATAGACATGAGTAAGTTAGGGGATTTTATTGCTTTCAGGGCGGCCATTGAGCTCATGCATGATCGTGGAAAGAATCAATGCTTACAGGAATTATATGACAAATGTAAAGAGCTGCAGCGAACTGGTCAATTGGATTCGGAGAATGTGGTCAAGCAACTTTATAAATTATTTTCTACTGACGAAATTTCAAACAAAATTGCGTCCTTAATTACCCCCGGGGAAATTGATATCCCGGTACAGGTTATTTTTCAAACCATTGAATCGTTGCATCAGGCATGTCCTACTAATACGGGAGACTGGTACTTTACCGGAAATTATCCTACACCTGGAGGGAACAGGGTAGTTAATAAAGCTTTTATTAATTTCATGGAAGGCAAAAATGTGCGGGGATATTAATGTAACTGAAATGGATACCTCGTCTATGGTTTTCGGGTACGGGGAAACACTTAAGCACCGATTCTATTGGTTTGCATTCTTTTTTAAGAGAAATGCAAATAATACCTTTACCGATCTTGTATTTTCCGTAACCTAAACTCCCCTATAATATTCTGCCGGTATCTTCTGCCATAGACTTTGGTTTATGGTAATTAAATTGATAATTGATTGTACATAAAATAAGATCGTGACTGAATGAATACCCGCGAAAGCCTTTTTTCATTTTTGGATCATTCCAGCAGCATCTATTATATAATAACAGATTCTCAAGGAATTTATACTTATGCCAACAGTCTTTTTAGAAAGATATTTGGCTATCTGTCTCATGATATCTCAACTAAAGAATTTTCCGCAGCCATAGATCCTGATGACTTATTGATATATCGCGAAGCCATACAGGAATGCATTGACAACAATGACAAAACTGTTTGTGTGGATCTGCGCCATCCCAGATTTGACGGCAGCCTGTTTTGGACACGTTGGGAGTTTTGTGCTATCACAGAAAATGGAAAAGCTGCAGGCATTCAATGTGTAGGAACTGATATTTCTGAAAGAAAAAGAGCAGAGCTTGAGAAATTACAAGCCCAGGAAAATCTGCAACTTCTAATGAACAATACGGAAGAATCGTTCATGATGATTGGAAAGGATTTGCAGATTTTAAGTTATAACGCGGCAGCTAACAAAAAAATTAATAAGTTCTACAATATTTCCTTAAAAAAAGGACTTTCAATTCTTACACTTGATCCTCCACAGCATCATGATTTTTTAAAGGATTTATACAAAGATATTTTTGAAGGTAAGGAACATGAAACGGAAGTAAGATTTCCCAATTTAAACGGGAGTGGTCTTATTTATTCGAATCATTATAAACCTGCCTACTCGGAAAGTAAAGAAATTGTAGCAGCGGTTGTAACGAGTAGAGACATCACAGAAAAAAAGACTGCAGAAGAAAAGCTTATAAATAATGAAAAACACTTCAGAGCACTCATTGAGAATAGTGCTGAAGGGTTAGCGATATTATCATCGGGAGGAATCGTTTTGGAAATGAGCCCTTCCGGAGAAAAAATTTTAGGATATACAACCCCTGACCTGGGCGACATTCACCGGGCAGATATTATTCATCCCGATGATATTAGTAGTGTGAAAACACTTTTTGCTGACGTGGTCAAATCTCCTGGAACTCTGAAAAAAGTGGAGTATCGTATTAAAACGGATGAAGGGAATATTATTTGGATAGCCTGTACCTATCACAATCTGCTGGATGAACCAGGCATTCAGGGAATAGTTTTAAACTTCCGTGATATTACAGAACAAAAAGAAGCAGACCAGGCATTGCAGGTTTCAGAAGAGCAATACCGCTTTCTGTTTCATTTGAATCCTCAGCCCATGTGGATCTATGATTCTGAAACGTTACATTTCCTGGAAGTGAATGAATCTGCTCTTCAGCATTATGGTTATTCGGTAGAGGAATTTCTCAAAATGATTATCACAGATATACAATCTACCGAGGATATTAACGGCTTATTTAAAAATCTGGATGTTGATGGAATAGATGAGCAATCTTTTTCCAAGTTTCTTTGGAGGCACAAGAAAAAAAGCGGAGATATTATTTTCGTTGAAATAAAGTCGAATGAGTTACACTATAATGGCCGGATGGCCTGCCTCGTACTTGCCAATGATGTAACCGAAAAAGTAAAGGCCGAAGAACAATTGATTAAAAGCAATGAAAGGTTTACTTATGCTGTAAAAGCTTCTTCCGATGCATTATGGGAATGGGATTTGGTAGCAGATTCCGTTTATATTGCCGAGGCTTATACCACCATCCTGGGTTGGAACATCAATCCTGCCAGAAAATTTAATGAATGGTATGATTATATCCATCCTGAAGATCGCGAAGCAACTATTAAAGGATTTTATAACGCATTGGAAGATCCAAGCCAGGACATCTGTCAGATGGATTATAGATATTTAAAAGCAGGAGGTGATTATGCCTATGTTGTAGACAAGGCTTACATCATCAGAGATGCTGAAGGCAAAGCCATCCGCGTGGTTGGATCCATTAGAGATATCACTGAACGAAAAGAAGCTGAGGTGAAATTGGCACGTGAGCGGTATTTATTACGTACGTTAATTGATCATCTGCCAGATTATATTTATGTAAAAGACTCCAATTTCCGGCACATCATTAATAACAAGGCTAATGTAGAATTGATGGGCGCCCAGGATGAACAGGAAACCCTGGGTAAGACAGTGTTTGATTATTTTGATCCGGAAGTTGCAGAGTTATATCTTGAACATGACAGACAGGTTATGGGTAAAGGCCTGCCCATACATAATCTCGAAGAAGCAATAGTAACACACGGTCATAAAAAAAGGTGGTTGCTAACCACCAAAGTTCCATTGAAAGATGAACACAACAAGGTATTCGGAATTGTTGGTATTAGTCGTGATATAACGGCCCAAAAGGAGATAGCTGAATCATTGCGTATAAGCAATGACCGATTCAATATTGTTTCAAAGGCTACCAACGATGCCATTTGGGATTGGAATCTTATTACCAATGAAATGTTATGGAACAAGGCAGTAAAACATTTATTTGGATATTCAGACAATGAAGTTGAGAATATTGCGGATTGGTGGTATAGCAAAATTCATCCTGATGACCGGGAAAGGGTAATTTCAAAAATTCATCATCATATTGAAAGCGGTATCGTAAAGTGGCAGGATGAGTATCGTTTTGTTAAAGCCGACGGAACATATAAATTTGTCTTCGATCGGGGATTTATACTTTTAAACAGCGAGCAAAAACCCTATCGTATGATAGGCGCGATGATGGATATCACTGAACGTAAGAAACTTGAAGCTGAATTGGCAGAGCAAAAAATTAACAAACAAAGGGAAATAACAGAGGCTACCATTCAGGCGCAGGAAAAAGAACGATCAGAGCTGGGAAAAGAATTACATGATAACATAAACCAGATACTTTCAACAACCAAGCTATATATTGATATGGCTCTTACAGAAACGGATATCCGGGAAGAACTGCTCCATAAAACGTATAGAAATATATCAAGTGCCATCGAAGAAATCCGAATGTTGTCGAAGTCCCTTGTGCCTCCTTCATTGGGAGATATAGGTTTGAAAGAAGCGGTTTCTGAATTGATTGCAAGTCTGAATATCAGTCAGCGAGTGAAGCTCACATTAAAAACTGTGGGAATGGATATTGTTATTATGCCAGATAACATTAAACTTATGGCTTATAGAATTGTTCAGGAGCAAGTGAATAATATTATCAAACATTCGAGGGCAACTGATGCTGAGATAAAATTGGCTGTATCCAAAAAAATGTTTAATATAACAGTGAAGGACAATGGTGTTGGGTTTGATGCAAAAAGAAAAGTAAAAGGAATCGGATTGAGTAATATTACAAGCCGTGCCGAGCTTCATAATGGAAAAGTAGACATTGTAAGCTCGCCTGGAAATGGATGTACTTTGAAAGTTAGCTTACCCTTTTAAAACGTTTTAATTATGTCGAAGATTACAGTAATGATTGTAGATGATCACACACTCATTCGTGAAACATGGTCGTTTTTATTAGGCAGAAATGAAAATTTTGAAGTTATTGCTGAACTCGGTGATGGTCAAAAAGCGATTGATATTGCACGTGATAAACGACCACATATTGTATTACTTGATATTAATATGGCTCCCCTGAATGGTTTTGATGTACTGAAAATGATTCGGAAACTTTCACCCGGCTCCAAGGTAATTGCAGTATCCATGCACTCACAACCTGCATATGCAAAAAAAATGCTTCGCTTAGGAGCCAAGGGTTATGTAACCAAGAATTCCCCCAAACAGGAAATGCTCGACGCAATTACTGAAGTAAATAAAGGCAATATTTATATATGCCAGGAGGTAAAAAATATTCTATCAGATCAAATGTTGGGCGAAGAGGATACCGCCGCAGGCCTGAACCAGCTTTCCGAAAGAGAAATAGAAGTAATCAATCAAATTAGGGATGGTCTATCCTCTAAAGAAATTGCAGAAAAATTGGGAATCTCTATAAAAACAGTTGAAGTCCATAGGCATAATATATTGAAAAAACTAAAAGTCAAAAACACGGCCTCCCTTATAAATTACATAAACTCCAGTGGCCTTTAAGGTGAAATTTAATATAGTTACTTATACCTGTTACATGGTTTCTATTAAATATCAAAAGGAAGTAGGTTATAAATTGGGCTGAGATTTATTTTCCCTAGTTTTATAATACTTGTAACCATTCCTGGCAATGGAGGTGAATTGCGGTTTCAATAGTCAGTGATTTTATATGCTGATCTTATGGACAAAGCAATCACCATTCTTATAGCGGATGATAATAAATACATTCGTGAAACAATTCGTTTTCTGATTTCCAGATTCGACAATCTAAAACTAGTTGGCGAAGCTGAAAGTGGAGAAGAAGCTATATCATTGGCAAAACATCTGTCTCCTGATGTTATTCTGATTGATATCAATATGACTCCCATAAATGGTTTTGAAGCCACCAGGAAGATTTTAAAACAAAACCCTCTAACCAAAATCATAGGCCTTTCGGTGCATAAGCAACCATCCTATGCAAAAAATATTTTGCAATTGGGTGCCAAAGGCTATGTTACGAAAAGCTCTCCCCATAAGGAAATCATTCATGCTATCGAAGTAGTATCCCAGGGCAAGGAATATATTTGTTCTGAACTGAACGAGCATTTTTAGACTCCTCCTTTTAAAATTTTAAACAATAATCTTCTAAGGGTTTTTTGGCAAAGAATTTGTTGGTAGAATGAGCCGACCGTTTAGCTCCTATGGTAAACCTGGAGACGCCTGTTAAATTCTGATTCCTTTGATTTGCAATTTCTTATTTTTAAAGAGGGAATTTTTTCCCTCTTTTTTATTTATGAAAACTGTATTCTTAATTAGACATGCAAAAAGCAGCTGGGATGATCTTTCCATCACCGATTTCGATCGCCCCTTAAATGATAGAGGCAAGCGGGATGCACCCGTAATGGCGGAAAGACTTTTAAGTAAAGAGATAACCATTGATACTTTTATATCCAGCCCGGCAAAAAGAGCCAAAAAAACCGCTGAAATTTTTGCTGAAAAATATGGATTAAAAAAAGGAGAAATTTTATTTTTTCCTACCTTATACCACGCCAGTGATGCTACTTATTATGAATTGATTGCTAATGCACCACTTAAAAGCCAGTCCTTAGCCATTTTTTCCCATAATCCCGGAATCACGGATTTTGCAAATCAACTCACAACGAACAAGATTGATAATATGCCCACCTGCGCTGTGTTTGCCGTGAAAGTCGATATAAAGGATTGGAGTGAATTTAAAAACGCGACTAAAGACTTCTACTTCTTCGATTTTCCAAAATCTAAGAAAGATGATTGATCAAATGTTTGGTTTACCCTATTGGCAAAGTCTTTTACCGTTGCCTGGTATTGATCTGTAAAACCTGAAATACCAATAAATGGAAATTCCCTGACGGACTTAAGAATAGTTTGCAAACAAAATTTTCCCTGGCTAATGCTGAAAGCATGTTTTTTTTTGTGGAGATAAGATGCGAGGTACTCTTGTTCTGCCTGCCCTGGGGTAGGTATAAGAATGCATTTCTTCTCCAGTTTAAGTATATCCATAATGGATGTATACCCTGCTCTGCTAATAATAATTTCGCAACTACATATAAGCTTGTTCAAGTCCAGAGCAGAGGCATTATTCAAAACTGTAATATTCTTAAACGAAGGAATAGTACTCTTATCAAAGACCCCACGCACGAGAACACCGACTCCCTCATAGGTTTTTAATTGATCGATCATTTTCTTTTCCAAAATGGTGCGTTGTGGTTCCGGGCCGGAAAGAATAATTAAGATTTGATTTGTGTGAATGGATTGAACACATTTTTGGAACCTCGAAAAGCATCCGAGGTATTTGATAGGTAACCGTGGGATTTTTCTGGGATGCGATAATTCGCCCCCTGCATTAAGGATAGGATTTTCCCAATCAGGTACCCAGCATTCAGTAAACTTACTAATATAGTAATAAAGAACTTTTTGAACAAGCCCATCGATAATGCTTCCCATCCCTGATTTAACCCTTAATTGATGAGTCATCAAAATGCAAGGGATATCTGCTGAAAACAAGCCATAGCGGTTATCTGCAATTACAGCATTGACGGAATTATTGATCAAAAATTCACGAAGCCAGTTATGTTCCAGGTTGATTTTAGTCAATAATTTTGGACCTTGAAGAAAAAGATTAAAAATTGTTTTTAGCCTGTTTTTTCCGTAGTAAATATTATAACCTTCAAGGGGAACATATTTAATTGAAGGAAATTCTTTGGTTAATAAAAGCTTTTGCTTTGAATTACAGGCTACTATTACCTCGCATCCTGCCAGCAATAGTTCTTTAACTATAGGAATACACCGTACTGTATGACCAAGTCCCCAATCTAATGGCGCTAATAATACTACGGGTTTTCTTGTATTCATGTGAAATTTAGAGATTTCCGATTAACGAGATACTTTTTTTGCTACAAAATAGTTTACCTTAGAAAAACCAAATCTATGAAGAAGGTTATCCATCAATTTATTTTTTTATTAATTTTTGTAAGCATTGCTGCTGCCAGCTGTAGTTCAGGAAATCGCCTCAGCGGAGGATCATCCAAGAAGTGTGGTTGCGGTGTCAACAAAGGTTTTGTAGGCTACTAAAATCCTGGTAAAACAATGAAAACGCCCAATCGCGATTTACTTGTACTGGTCAAAAATGATCACCTGAATGAAAAGGCAATTGAAGAGGAACTGGAAAAGCTAAACCAGTTATTGTTCAATTATGAAACGATCAACAACCTTTGCATCGCCCATGAAGTACTTGATCTGAACGTATACAAAATACATAATACGTTTAAACTTCTTAAAAAAGTTATCAGTAAAAAACATTTAAAGCCATTTGAGTTTTTATTCAATAAAAATTAGACAATATTATAACTGTAGAATAAAAAAAGGATCTGACTTCAGATCCTTTTTTTATTTCATGCCATTCCCATTCTATGCAGTAAGTTTTTGCAAGGCCATTTTTAACTGGTGCAACATTTCACCGATTTCTTCTTTAATGCAGGTGCCGACACTAAGCCTGTACCACGGAGAATTTTTAGTGGCCCCAAATGCGTAAAAGGGCACAACAGCAAGCTTTGCCTCATTAAGTAAGTAGGCAGTAACATCATTTTGAGTTGATAATAATTTTTTATCCTGGGTATACATTCCGCATAGATCAAATTTGATCGTTAAATAAATGGCTGCCTGTGGCGCAATGGCATCTACTTTAAATCCTTCATTTTTTAGTTCTTTCAATCCCTGATAAATGGATTGAAGTCGCATTTCAATTTCACTTTTAAAATGGTGTAAGTACGTATCAATATTGTCTGTTTGATGTAAATACCTTGCTAATCCCTTTTGTTCAGCCATCGGTCCCCAGGCACCGGTATGCGTGAGGATAGCCTTCATTTTTGCTATGAGTATGGCAGGACCCATCGCCCAACCTATACGAACACCCGTAGATGCAAATGCCTTGCTGATAGCATCAATGAAAATAGTATACTGCTGCATTTCAGACCGCAATGAAACTGGATTGTAATGTATAATCTGGCCATAGGTAAGCTGCCAATACATCTGATCATAAAGAACATATAATTTCTTTTCAGATTCTGTGCGGGTAGCATTTTCTTCCAGAACCATATCACAGATGGCTTCCAAATCCTCCCTGGTAAATGTAGTGCCTGTTGGATTTTGCGGAGAACATAGGGATATTAACGTGGCGTTCTTAAGATGAGGTTTCATCTCCCTTGCCGTCGGCATAAAATTATTTTCAGCACTGGCCTCTATAATAATATGTTCACCTCCTACAAAATGAGTATAGTGATTGTTATTCCATGACGGTGCAGCATAAATTACCTTATCACCTTTATCACAAATCGTATAAAACAATGCATGGATTAAAGGTCGTCCGCCAGAGGCTACCAAAATTTCATCAACCGAATACTGTAGGTGTTCGCGTTCCTGAATAAAATGGGAAATCGCTTCGCGCAGATCAAGGTTCCCTTCTGCCGCAGGGTAATTTGTAAAATGTAATCGGTACGCGGAAATGATTTCATCTTCTAATTCTTTGGGAATTGGAAATATCTCCGGATTAAAATCGCCTACGGTAAAATTGTAAATCTTTTCTCCCTGTCTTATTTTTTCGCGGATATCTCCTCCCAGTTTTACAATTTCAGAACCAACCAATGTTTCTGCTAGATTCGAAAGCTTCATATGACAAATATAGAATACAGAATACAGAATGTAGTATACAGAATATGGTATCCAGGAAAACTAAATGAAGTACAATTTGTTAGAATGCATGCAACAATGAGCAATTCTTTAAGATGTCATCCATCGAGATGATCCGTGTTACGAAAAATCAAATCCTTTGTCAACGTTTCGGTTAGGATGCGAAGAATGAATTTAAAGAGGGGCATACTCTTTAAATATTTTTATCGATGTTTCTTCCATTTGTTTCCGATATAATTTCCAGCTGCCATTAAAAAATATATTGATCTTTTCTACTGCTGCCTTGATCAGACCTTCAGATCTCTCAACCAGCATTTCTTCCTGCTTTCCAGGTATAACCGGTTTCGCAGTAATGACCGCTAATGCCTGTTGCCATTGATTGATAGGCGTAATTTGTGGCACGCTGCCATAGCCTTGTCTTGTTTCGGGTTTCCCATTGATAAATTCACGAATGGATTTAACCGAATCCTGCATGTTTTTAGTCGATTTTCTCAAGGAATCTATTTGCTTGCCTTCTGTTCCTTTTAACATGGCTTCAATTTTTTGGAGAACTTCTTCAGCCTCTGTTAAACGATCCATTCCCTCAACTAATTTATTAGTATGTTGACGCAGTCGCAATAACATAGATCGTTGTGCGAGCTTTATTTCATTTTTATTTCCAATTCTTGGATCATCTTTCACTACTATATTGGTCGAATCCGCAAAGGCGCCGGCACTTATTACAACCTTATAATTTCCTGGTAATACCTGCATCCCTCCCGGCTCCTGAATACCAGCACGTGGCTTAGCCGATCCGGGAACTCTATCTCCTTTTTCATCCATATTCCAGTACTGGCGATTCATTCCGCTATCAGCTTTCCAATGAAGTGTTCGGATAATTTCGTTTTTATCATTATAAATTCTAGTCCAAACGCTATCCATTCCTGCTTTTTTGGATCCTGTATCTTTTGCATTTGTGCGGTTGATAAAATAAGATATGCCCGCACCGCGAGGCCTGTTTTCTGCGTCCCATAGGCCCCAGGTGCTCCAATCGTACCCGGGAGCATTCTTATAGGATGCCAGATACGCATCTGGCGTAGGGAATACAACCAGTTTGCCGGGCAAAACTCCTTTTAACGATGCCAGTTTTCTCAACGGTCGAATATCGTCCAGCACATAGACTGCCCTACCGAAAGTGGCAATTACTAAATCCGCTTCTCTTTCCTGTATCGCCATATCATATGTAGAAACTGATGGATAACCATTTTTCCATTGCTGAAAGGAATTTCCATTATCAAGACTTACCCACAGGCCCTGCTCTGTTCCAACAAAAATCAAATTAGGTTCTGAAGGATCTTGCAATACACATAAGGCATATCCAGTAACATTTTTTTCATCCACTAATCGGGTCCATGTTTTTCCATAGTCAATGGTTCTGAATATATAAGGCTTAAAATCTCCACGCCGGTAATCATTTGCTACAACAAACGCTTCCCCTCCATTAAACTTGGAAGTATTTATCTGAGGTATCCAGGCTCCTGCCGGTAAACCTGGTATTTTAGTTCTGAAGCTTGACCAGGTTTTTCCTCCATCACGTGTAACCTGCACATTGCCGTCGTCAGTTCCAACCCAAATAACCCCCTTTTCTTTTGATGATGGGGCAATTGTTAATACAGTACAATAATTTTCAGCGCCAGTAATGTCTATTGACAATCCCCCATTGGAACTCTGATCAATTTTGACACTGTCATTGGTAGTAAGATCTCCGGAAATTATTTCCCAGCTCACCCCTTTATCAATGCTTTTATGCAAATACTGGCTGGCGTAATAAATAGTATTCTTATCAAAAGGATCCTGGGCAATGGCTGCATTCCAATTGAACCGCAATTTGGTTTTCAAATCAGGAGCGGGCGGCCGGATGAACCAGCGTTCGCCTGTTTTAAGATTATACCGCCCCACACTACCCCCCTGGCTCATTGCGTAAACCCAATTGAAATCTTCAGGATCGGGCATTACATCAAAACCATCCCCACCCCATAAATTTTCCCAATAATAATTTTTGATCCCCCCAAGCATCCAGGTATATGCCGGCCCTCGCCAGCTTCCATTATCCTGCATTCCTCCCATTACATGGTAAGGCATATCATTATCTACATTAATGTGATAAAATTGTCCCACGGGTAACTTTTCATCAAACTGCCAGGTTTTTGCTTTATCTCGTGTGATACCAATACCACCATCATTTCCATCGATAATGAAATTTCCATCTTTCGGATGGATCCAAAATGCGTGGTGGTCCGGATGAATGCCTCTATATGGAATCACGATATTAAAAGATTTACCTGCATCTTCACTCACCGCAATCATTTGATATATTAACCAAACGCGATTTTCGTTTTGCGGATCAACGGCAATATCCTGGAAATAAAAGGGCCGGTTGGAGACCCATTGGGGATCATTGGAAACCAATTCCCATTTATATCCGCCATCATCACTTTTGTATAATCCACTCTTTGTGGCTTCGATGAGTGCATACACTCGTTTAGGATTGCTGCGTGAAATCGCAAGGCCAATTCTTCCATAATTACCGTCTGGCAACCCTTCGGGTTTACCTAATTTTTTCCAATTCTTGCCGCCATCCATTGTCGTATACAATCCACTTCCTTTTCCACCGCTTTTTAAACTCCAGGGTGTTCGTCTATGCTGCCACATCGCAACAAATAATTTATTAGGATTGGATGGATCCATGATCATATCTCCGACACCGGAGGTATCATTTGTGTAAAGTATTTTTTCCCATGTATTGCCCCCGTTGGATGTTTTAAATAATCCTCTATCAGGATGTTCTGCATACGGATTTCCAATAGCACCCGCATATACAATATCAGGTTGTGTGGGATCAATGAGGATTCTATGGATATTCCTGGTTTTTTCCAAACCCATTCGTTTCCACGTTTTGCCTGCATCTAATGTCTTGTAAATCCCTTCTCCCAGGTTAATAGAATTACGGGGATTGCCTTCGCCCGTTCCGGCCCAAACTATGTACGGATTGCTTTGTTGAATGGCTAAAGACCCAATATTCTGTATAGGCTGATCATCAAAGACCGGTACCCAGTTGGCTCCTCCATTTTCCGTTTTCCATACCCCACCGGAAGCGGCACCTAAGTAAATCGTATTAGGGTTATCAATTATAGCGTCGATAGCTGTAATCCGACCACTCATTCCGGAGGGGCCAATGCACCGTGGTTTCCAGTTTTTAAAATATTGATCCAGCCTTATTTGTTGTGCGGAACCTAATAGGCTCCATAGTACCAACACTATAACCAATCGCTTCTTCATGTAGAAATTTTAATAATATAAATATACAAGGGATGACTTAAGAATGATTATTTAATCATGTAACGTATAATCAAAAATGAGAAAATGTTAACGAACTGAACGCATCAAACCGAGCGAAATGTTGTTGTTTTGCAGTAAAATAAGAATCTTCACCAAGGTCTAAACTTTAATAATTTTATTATGAAAAAACTTCTCCTTTCGGCTTTTTTTTTATTGACGGTCGGAATCATTGTTACCTCATTTACCGCTAACAAAAAAGCTTCCGGAATGTTGACTGGTGATAATGGGTCAAAATATTATGCAGGCAAATGGACATTGGATAAAGGACATTCCAATGTAAAATTTACAGTTACTCACATGGTAGTCTCGGAAGTCGACGGATCATTCAAAAATTTTGATGGTACAATTGAAGGAACAAAACCAGATTTTTCGGATGCCGTGGTCAGCTTTACTGTTGATGTAAGTTCTGTGAATACAGACAACGAAAACAGGGACAAACATTTAAAAGGGGATGATTTTTTCAATTCTGAACAATTTCCTCAAATGAAATTTCAAAGCACCTCTTTCAAACCTTTGGGCGGAAATAAGTATCAATTAAATGGTAACCTGACGATTCGTGATATAACCAAACCGATAGCTTTTGACGTTGCTTACGGCGGTTCTTTGAATACTCAAAAGGGAGCTAAAATAGGTTTCAAAGCTAAGGCAAGTATTAACCGTTTTGATTATAATCTAAAATGGGATCGGGCCACTGAAGCCGGCAGTCTGGTGGTTGCCAAGGATGTAGTGATTACTATTAACGCACAGTTTAATGAAGTAAAATAATTTTAAAATACACCCTTTAGCCCTGCGTAAAGCGGGGCTTTTTTTTGCCCGGAGAGCAGGCGCCATTATGTATTTATCTCTTATTTTTAATTTAATTCCGATACAACGAATTAACAAGTTCATCGTTCTATTTTATTATAAATTGAGGCCTATTTCCTGCAAACCATGAAGCATTATTTCCTGTTGTTTTTGCTTTTTTTAATAACCCTGTCAGTTTCAGCACAGGATGGTTATAATATCAAGGTTGTATTAAAGCCTTATAAAAACACTACTATTTATCTGGGGTACTATTACGGTAAAATGAAAGCACTTGCAGATTCTACTATTTTAAATGAAAATTCAATAGGCAGTTTTAGTAGCAAACAACCTTTACATCCTGGAATCTATTTTATTGTATCACCTAAGAAGGAGATTCTTTTTGAACTGTTAATAGATAAAGACCAGGATTTTTCTATCATTGGTGACACTTTAAACCTGCCCGCCAGTATTACTTTCGACGGTACTACAGACAATTTTCAGTTTCAAAACTATTCAGGTTTTGCGAATAAGACCGGCCAGGCGATCAGCCAGCTTAACAAAGAATTACAAATGGCTAAAAAGGCGAAGGACTCAGCAGCCATAACTTCAAAAATAAAAGTATTGAGTCGTTCAATGACAACCTATCGGGACAGTATTGGAAAAAACTATCCTGGTTCTTTTTTGACTGTCTTGTTTAACGCGATCAGAGAGCCTGAAATTCCATTGGCTTCGAGCCACCCCGGGGGCAAATACGATTCTAACTATGCCTTCCAGTATTATAAATCACATTATTGGCAGGGCGTTTCTATTAATGATGAGCGTTTGGTTCGCACTCCGTTTTTTGAACCCAAACTGGAAAAATATTACAAGGAACTGGTGTATCCCCAGGCCGATACAATAAAAAAGGAAATTGATGCTATGCTCCTTCAGGCGCGCTCAAGCCCCGAAATGTTCAAATACCTATTAGTTCATTTTGTACAGAAATACATCAATCCAGAATATATGGGCCTCGACGCGGTATTTGTTCATCTGTTTGAAAAATATATCAACACGGGGCAGGCTGAATTTTTTACCGTCCAGTATAAAGAATTTATTACAAAGCGTGCTTATAGTTTAATGGCAAACCTGATTGGTCAACCCGCTGCAAATCTGGAAATGGTAGACACATCGGGTAAGTCCATGCCCTTGTACAATATCCAAAGTGACTATGTATTAGTATGTTTTTGGGATCCTGCCTGTTCTCATTGTAAAGAAGTTGTTCCGAAATTAGATTCCATGTATAAGGCGAAATGGAAAAATCAGGGAGTTGTATTGTATGGAGTAAAAACAGACGGTACAAGGGAAGATTGGACCAAATTCATTAATGAACACAAGTTATTAAACTGGTTTCACGTTTATCAATTACCTGAAAAACAAACTGCAGAAAATGCCGCTGGTAAACCAGGATATAAACAGTTGTATGATGTATACCAAACACCGATGTTGTATTTACTAGATAAAGACAAACGCATTATTGCCAAAAAGCTATCTTATCTTCAAATTGATGAAGTTATCAGTTTAAAATCAAGGTCAGCCAAATCCAATTGACTATTATGAATCGCAGGATTTTTTTAGCAGGTCTTCTTGTCCTGTTTACATGTTTTCATGCTGTGCACAGCCAAACATTATTTACCTATGGAGGTAAGCCAGTTAGTAGATCCGAATTTTTACGTGCTTATGCGAAGAATAATACTGATGAAAAGCCTACAGAAAAATCATATAGAGAATACTTAGAACTCTTTACAAAATTTAAAATCAAAGTTCAGGCTGCCTTTGATATGAAACTCGATACCCTGGGCAGCCTAAAGGCTGAATTACAAAACTTCCGCAGTCAGATCGCAGAAGGTTATTTGAACGATGAAGGCAGTATGCAGGAATTAATAGACGAAGCATGGGTTCGTGGCCAAAAAGACATTCAGCTTGCACATATATTTGTTCCAATAAATACTGATGATAATTCACTCCAGGTTCAGAAAGCCCAAAACAAAATTACCAAGGCATATGAATCATTAAAGAAAAATTCTTTTGAACAAGTTGCCCTAGAGTATTCAGAAGACCCATCGGTAAAATTGAATAAGGGTCAATTAGGATATATCACTGTTTTTTTGCTTCCATATAGCATTGAAAATGTCGTATACCAGTTAGCACCGGGCCAATTTTCTAAACCTTTCCGGAGTGCCAATGGGTTTCATATTTTTAAAAACATCAATGAACGTAAAGCTGCAGGCAGGGTCCGGGCGGCGCAGATATTATTGGCATTTCCTCCGGAAAGCACAAAATCTCAACAAGACTCCGTTAAGGTAAAAGCAGATTCTCTTGCTATCGTTTTACAGAATGGCGGTGATTTTAAAAGTCTGGCATTGCAATTCAGTAATGATAATCTTTCGTATCAGAACAGTGGAGAGTTGCCAGAATTTGGTGTTGGTCGCTTTGAACCTGTTTTTGAAGCATCCGTTTTTGCACTATCGAAAGATGGTGAAATTAGTAAGCCGGTACGTACGGAATTCGGGTATCATATAATCAAACGATTAGCACTTACCCTGCCTCAGCCGGATAAAAATAATCCTGCATGGCGTGAAAATAGCAAGCAGCAGATTTTACAAAACGAACGGATGGAAGTATCACGGCAAAAATTAATTAAAAATATCCAGCAAAAAACCAATTTTAAAAAACTCCTTTACAACCAAGCTAGTTTGTGGCGAATGACTGACAGCATTCTCGCTAACAAAAAATGGCCTCGACTTTCTGACTTGAATTCGAATTCAAGCTTATTCGCCTTTGCCAAACAAACAATAAGAGTTAAAGACTGGCAAAATTATTTAGAATCAGTGAGAAGTATTCAAAGTCTCACCGCCGGAAAAACAAACGCTCAGATATTTGAACTGTTTGTTGAAACGAGCACACTGGATTATTATCGTGATCATCTTGATGAATTCAATAAGGATTTTATTTTTCAACTCAATGAATTTAAAGAAGGCAATTTGTTATTCGAAGTAATGCAGCGCAAAATTTGGGAAGCAGCCGCGAATGACAATGCAGCCCTTACAATGTTTTATCAAAAAAACAAACATAAATACTGGTGGGAAAATAGTGCTGATGCCATTATTTTTACTTGTATAGATGGAGCTACCGCTGCAAGCGTACAGCCTAAACTTAAGATGGATGTTACGCAATGGAGAAAATTAACAGAAACCAGTAACAATTCCATTCAGGGTGATTCAGGCCGTTTTGAATTAGGTCAGATTCCAGTACTTGAGCGAACTAATTTTACCCGTGATCTAATTACAGCCAATGTAAAAAATGAATCAGACAACAGTATAACATTTGCTTACATTTTAAAAGTATACAACATTCGGGAACCACGCAATTTTCAAGATGCCCGGGGTTTTGTAATTAATGATTACCAGGAATACCTGGAAAGCCAATGGGTAGCTACTCTGAAAAAGAAATATCCTATAAAGATTAATGAAGAGGTTTTCAAGTCATTGCCAAAATAGATTTTAGCTCCCCGGCAGAATGGTTAAACAAGCTCCTTCACTACATTCCAAATTACTTTTGGTTTGCCCAATGTGTAATAATGCAGTACAGGCGAGCCGGATTGTTTTAATTCCTTCGATTGTTGTAACAACCATTCGCCTCCAACTTTTTCCACGTCAACATCTGCCTTGCATTTCATGATCTCTATACTGAGATCATTTGGAATATCAACATAAAACGTTCGTGGCAAAACGGATAGTTGTTTTTTACTCGTTATAGGTTTCAAACCGGGTATTATTGGGGCTTCAATGCCTGCCTCGCGGCATTTTTTTACAAACTCAAAAAATTTCTTATTGTCAAAAAACATTTGAGTAACTATATAATCTGCCCCGGCATCAACTTTAGTCTTGAGGTGCATAATATCCGAATCCATATTAGGTGCCTCGAAATGCTTTTCAGGATACCCGGCAACGCCAATAGAGAATTTAGTGCGAAATCCATCCCGGATATCTTCTTCAAGATATATTCCATTGTTAAGATTTACCACCTGTTTCATAAGATCAAGCGCATACCGGTTTCCATCAGGTTCTGGCTCAAAAACCGTTTCATTTTTTGCAGCGTCACCACGTAAAACCAGAACATTGTCTACTCCAATAAAATTCAAATCAATTAAGGCATCTTCCGTTTCACGCTTGGTAAAACCTCCGCATATGAGGTGAGGCACTGCATCAACATGATAGTAATTCATTATTGCCGCGCAAATTCCTACTGTTCCAGGACGTTTCCGGACCTCTACTTTTTCAAACGTGCCATCTGCTTTTTTCTTGAACACATGTTCACTACGGTGATAGGTGACATTAATAAAAGAAGGCTTGAATTCCATCAATGGATCCAGATGTTCGTATATAGAATTGATGGTTTTGCCTTTCAAGGGGGGAAGAATTTCAAACGATATAAGGGTTTGCTTAGCCTGTCGTATATGATCTATTACTTTCATTGTAAATATTCGTTACTATAGAAGCTATAAAATTTAACGTTAACCTATTTATGCAATTGGCCTGCAAACATACTCAAGGAATTCTGTATAGCAAACAGGTGTTAAATCGAAATGGCAAAAATGTTTAATCAATTAGTTCCGGTATTTTTGTTGAAATTATTATCGATTGATTAGTGAGATACATACTAATAACCTTATTAAAAGCTACCGGAATCGTACCGTAGTGAACAATGTTTCTGTTTCCGTTAAGCAGGGAGAGATTGTTGGATTGCTAGGACCTAACGGAGCTGGAAAAACTACTACTTTCTACATGGTGGTTGGCCTGATCAAACCTGATGAAGGAAAAGTATTTCTTGATCAGGCAGAAATCACCCGGTTGCCCATGTATAAAAGAGCACAAAAGGGAATCGGATATCTTCCCCAGGAGGCTTCTGTATTTCGTAAACTGAGTGTTGAAGATAATATTAAAGCAATCCTGGAAATGACCAGACTATCCCGTAGGGAACAAAGGGAAAAACTGGAAGCTTTGTTAGACGAATTCAGGTTGCACCACGTACGAAAAAATCATGGTGATTCATTGAGCGGTGGTGAAAGAAGAAGAACAGAAATAGCACGGGCTTTAGCAGTGGATCCGAAATTTATTTTATTGGATGAACCTTTCGCAGGTGTCGACCCTATTGCGGTTGAAGATATTCAAGCTGTGGTGGCACGTCTTAAATACAGAAATATCGGGATATTAATAACTGACCATAATGTTAATGAAACACTATCCATTTGCGACAGAGCTTATTTGTTGATTGAAGGGAAAATCTTTAAACATGGAACTGCAGAAGAATTAGCGGATGATGAACAAGTTCGTCGCTTATACCTGGGCAAAAATTTTGAATTGAAACGAAAGGATTACCTGCATGAAGAAGCTAAAGGAGGTAATTAAGATTGCTTTGCAGTTGTAATCGTACAAAAATTCTCTTTATTATAATCCGGTGCAAATACACTCACCACTGATTAGATTCGTGTTGTCTATATTGACAAGAATATAACCATAAATAAACTTCAACGATATTCTTTCAATATTGTTTATTTTGCCTTTCTGTGAAACTTTTATCTCCAGCAATATCTCAACTGGCCCGCATGCGGCTCTGGCGCATTGATGCCTGGAAATCGCATCCTATAGATTCGCAACGGGAGGTGCTCCAGGATTTAGTTAGTTCGGCGCAGTATACTGAATTTGGGAGAAAATATAATTTCTCAAAGCTTTTTAATATTAAAGATTTTAAACAGTCAGTACCTATTCATGAATATGATGATTTAAAACCTTACATCCAGCGGATAATGGATGGAGAACAGAATATTTTGTGGAATACACCTATTACCTGGTTTGCCAAAAGCAGTGGTACAACCAGCGATAAAAGCAAATTTATTCCAGTGAGTAAAGAGAGTTTGCAGGACTGTCATTACCAGGCCGCCAAAGACGTACTCACTTTCTATTATAATTTTAATCCTGATTCAGATTTACTCACTGGAAAGGGGTTGGTGATAGGTGGCAGCCATAATATACACCAGGTAAATGAAGAGGTACACTATGGAGATCTGAGCGCCGTGTTACTGCAGAATTCACCATTCTGGGGTCATTGGATAAGAACTCCCGAATTGAGCATTGCTTTAATGGATGAATGGGAATCTAAAATTGAAAGGCTCGCAGAAACTACGATTAGAGAAAATGTTACTTCGATTTCCGGCGTCCCCACCTGGACTTTAGTATTGTTTAAACGCATCCTGGAAATAACTGGTAAGTCGTGTATGGCGGAGGTATGGCCTTCTTTGGAATTATACATTCACGGGGGAGTTTCTTTTACTCCTTATCGCGACCAATTTCACAAACTCATTGGAAAAAAAATTCATTACCTGGAAATGTATAATGCCAGCGAGGGTTTTTTCGCAGCGCAGGATAATCCTTCTGAAGAAGGGATGTTATTATTTGTTGATCATGGCGTTTTTATGGAATTTATGCCTGTTGATGAATATGGAAAGAAGCATCCAGTAACTATTGGATTGCAAGATGTAGAACAAGGGAAAAATTATGCATTGATCATAAGCACCAATGGTGGATTGTGGCGATATCTTTTAGGTGATACCGTGCAATTCACTTCTCTATATCCTTTCAAAATAAAAGTAAGTGGTCGTTTGAAGCATTACATCAATGCGTTTGGTGAAGAAGTTATTGTTGATAACAGCGATAAGGCGATTGCAATGGCATGCCAAAAAACCAATGCGATCGTAAATGATTATACTGCTGCTCCGGTATATTTTGGAGATAACAACAATGGCGCTCACGAATGGTTGATTGAATTTGAAAAAGAGCCGCCTGATATCAGTGTGTTTGTAAAGGAACTGGATGATGCACTTCAACAAATCAATAGCGATTATGAAGCAAAACGCTATAAGGATATCGCGTTAGCAAAGCCCATTGTGCATGTATTAAAAAAAGGAATTTTTACGAATTGGCTTAAAAGCAAAGGTAAATTGGGAGGCCAGCATAAAGTGCCAAGATTGAGCAATGAAAGAAAATACCTGGAGGAGATCCTTTTAATCTCCACTAGTGAATAAAGGTATTATGCCGTTTCAATCGCAAGCATACTTTTATTAAAGATTAATACAATTCTACATGAAACTTCTTGAAAACAAAGTTGTCATTGTAACTGGAGCAGCACGAGGAATAGGCGAAGCCATTGCTATTAAATTAGGAGAGCATGGAGCGCATATTGCTTTCAGCTATGTAAGCGATAGTAGTGCAGAAAAAGCAAGATCATTGGAATCACGGATCAGCAATTTGGGTGTAAAAGCAAAAGGGTACCAGAGTAATGCCGGCAAATTTGAAGAATGTGAAGCCTTAGTAAATGAAGTGATAAAAGAATTCGGAAATATAGATGTATGTGTAAACAATGCAGGAATTTCTAAAGACAATCTCCTGCTTCGGATGACGCCGGAACAATGGGATGATGTTATGACTATTAATTTGAAGAGTGTATTTAATATGACTAAACAGGTAATTAAACCTATGATGAAAGCCAGAAAAGGTTCTATCATTAATATGAGTTCGATTATAGGTATTCGTGGAAATGCCGGTCAAAGCAGTTATGCAGCCAGCAAGGCAGGAATCATCGGGTTTACAAAATCAATAGCACTTGAACTGGGCAGCCGGAACATCCGTTGTAATGCCATTGCACCCGGCTTTATAGAAACGGATATGACAGGTTACTTAAAAGATGGAGACATTTCAAAAGATTTTCTTGAAAAAATTCCATTAGGGCGATTTGGAGTTCCCGAGGAAATTGCAAACACAACCGTTTTTCTTGCCTCCGATATGAGTTCTTATATAACCGGCCAGGTAATCAGTGCCTGCGGGGGGTTAAATATCTAGTTGTTATATTGATAACAGATTGTATTCTTCTTTTATAAGTAATTACAACAACTAACTTTTTGTTTTGAGTCTTTGAATCGCATTTTTTGAAGATTCGCTCAATACCAATTTTCCGCTAATAGCAGCTCTCTCAATCAGTAAATGATCCCAATGTTCAGTTCCTTTCCAGAATATTTTTTTTAATTCAGCAATGGCTTCAGGGCTTGAATGGGAAATAGTATTTGATAATCTTACTATTGATTCATCCATTGCTTCAATAGTTGGATGCAATTCGGCGTACAAGCCTTTTCTTTTTGCCCAATCCGCATTTCTCCACATTGTGGCGTCAATTGCCAGGTGACTGAAAGAGGCAATGCCAATTTTTCTTTCCACCGCCGGCCCAACTACAAAGGGTCCGATGCCTATTGCAAGTTCGCTCAGTTTAACATCGGCACCATCAATAGCTATCGCATAATCTGTTGCTGCAACCAAACCTACACCACCTCCTACGCATTTTCCATGGATACGGCCAATAATTAATTTGGAACATTTTCGCATGGCATTGATAACATGCGCAAAGCCGCTGAAGAATTCAAGTCCTTCTTCTTTAGTTTTTATTGAATTGAGCTCTTCAAAGGAGGCGCCTGCACAAAACGTTTTTTCACCTGAGGAACGTAGTATGATCACCTTCGTTTCTTCATCCTGGCCAACACTATGAATTGCCTCTGCAAGTTGCTCCAGTATTTTTGATGGAAGAGAATTGCTTTGGGGATGATGGAATTCAATGGTGGTTATTCCACTATGTGTTTCTGTTTTTACGTAACCGGTATTTTTTTCATACATCATTAATACGTATTTTTTTGATCTCGCAAAGCCGCTAAGGCGCAAAGATGAAATTCATTCGCCATTAACGATGCACTTCATTCCATTTTTTATTAAAATCTTCATTGAAATTAATTAGTAGTCCAATTCTGACATCATTAAATTTCTATTCAAGCCCGTTATAAAAACTTTGAGTCTTAGCGTCTTTGCGCGAGTAATTCCTGTTTTTTTCTGTCTCTGGGCGAGTAATTACCGTTTTTTCCTCACCATAGTTAATATAGTAGCCAATGCTACATGCTCGCCCGTTTCATCAAATACCTCAACCAGCCATTTCACAATTCCTTTCGGAATATCATCATCATCTTTCTTATCCTGTTGAATTTTTTCCTTGCAGGTTAATTGAACGCTGATAGTTGCTCCTGCATACACGGGTTTTAGAAATCTGCATTCATCCAGTCCATAATTTAACAAAACAGGGCCTTTTTTTGCGTCTACAAATAAGCCTGCCGCAGCACTTAAAATAAAATAGCCATGAGCTACAGGCTTTTCAAATAAAGTTTCTTCCAGGGATGTATGGTCGGTATGAGCATAAAAATGATCCCAGCTTACGTTAGCAAAATTTACAATGTCTGCTTCTGTAATCGTTCGTTTATGGGTGATCAGTGTATCGCCAATTTTTAATTCTTCGAAATATTTTCTAAAGGGATGTTTTTCCTCTTCAATAGTATCGGCCTTTGCCTGGAAGATATTGGTAACCGCCGTTATACTGGTAGGGGATCCTTGTATTGCAACCCTTTGCATATAATGTTTAACTCCGCGTATACCGCCCATTTCTTCACCACCGCCTGCTCGTCCCGGACCTCCATGTACCAGCATTGGCAAAGGTGAACCATGACCGGTGCTTTCTTTTGCTGATTGATTGTTCAATATCAGTATTCGACCATGGTGAGTTGCAGCACCGAGTACAAAATTTCTTGTAATGCTGTTTTCAGTAGTAACGATCGTGCAACACAGTGAACCCTTTCCCTTTTTTGCCAGTTCTATAGATTCATCTCCCGTTTTATAAGGCATAATGGTGCTAACCGGCCCAAAGGCTTCTATCGTGTGTGGCTCTTCGCTTTGGAAAGGGGTTTCATTTTTAAGAAGCAACGGGCTCATAAAGGCACCTTTTTCAGCATCTGCATCGATAAGCTCAACATTATCCAGAGAACCATAAACAATCTGGGAAGAGGCAAGCAGTTTCTGAACTTCCGCTTTCACTTCTTTTCGCTGGTCTGTTCCTGCGAGAGCACCCATTTTCACTTTTTCGTTTTCAGGATTACCAATAGTTGTTTGGGCCAATGATCTGCTAATGGCAATCCATACATCCTCCATTTTATTTTCGGGAACAAATATTCGGCGGATGGCTGTACATTTTTGGCCGGCTTTTGATGTCATCTCTCTCCTTATTTCCTTTATGAAGAGGTCCCACTCGGGCATTCCGGGATTTACATCAGTTCCTAAAACAATACAATTGAGAGAATCTGCCTCTAAATTAAAAGGAACATTTTCTGTTAGTATGCGTGGTTGGGATTTCAACATCAGACCCGTGCTGGCCGAACCTGTAAATGTAATAGCATCCTGAGAATTGACGTGTTCAAGTAAATCTCCGGTACTTCCGCATATCAATTGCAGCGAGCCTTCTGGAAGTATTCCAGAAGCAATTATTTCTTTTACTACTACCTGGGTAAGGAATGAAGTAACAGAAGCTGGTTTTACAATAGCCGGGATCCCTGCCAATAAATTAACGGCAATTTTTTCAAGCATGCCCCACACCGGGAAATTGAAGGCATTGATATGTATGGCTACACCTTCCTTTGGCACCAATATATGCTGACCGATAAAGGTCCCGTTTTTACTCAGGTTGATAGAGTCACCATCAACACAAAATGGATCATCAGGAAATTTTTTTCTTAATGAAGCATACGAAAAAAGATTCCCAATACCTCCCTCGATATCCACCCAACTATCTGACCTGGTGGCGCCGGTTTTATAGCTTACCTGGTAAAATTTTTCAAGATGATTGCGCAGGTGTAATGCCAATGCCCTTAGCATTCGTCCGCGTTCGTGAAATGTCATTTTTCGTAAGGCAGGATTTCCAGTATTTCTTCCATATTCAAGTATTGAAGCAAAATCAAGACCCTTTGTACTAACATGCGTAATGAGTTGACCATTTACTGCATTGTACAACGCATTGCCTTCCCCATCGCCGGTTACCCATTTTCCCGACACATAGTTTTCAAGTTTGTTCATATCGCTAGTTTATGATAATCGCTGCTGCTAAAGTAGCATATCCCCGTTGAACACCATCGTGGCGGAAGCCGGTATACCCAACCTGAATATTGATCCTGTTGCTTTTTTTCGGAAGATTAAAGCCACCAGTGAAACCATAGGCTAATCGCAAAGCGCTTTTGGCCTGGTCATTTAATATAAAATAGATCGTGCCTATTTTAGGAGAGACATAAAACTGGGAAAGAAAATAAATTTTTAATTCTGCCAAAAGTGGAATCGTAAAGGCTTTATTTTTTGCTGAAGTTGTAAAAGTTTTGTCACCAATGAAATAAGAAAATCCTGTTTCAGCTCCAACGCTTACATTTTTATAAACATTTTTTTCAATGCCCCCCAATATGCCAAGGCCGGCATCATTGTTTCCGATTGAAGTTGTTGCAAATGATATTGACGGTCCTACATGAAATATCCATTTCGAAACTGGCTGTACCTGGGAGAACGCACAATCAGGCAAAATGAATGATAACAGGAATAACGATAATAAGAGAGTAAGCTTTTTCATTTTCTGTAGGATGGGCGACAAATTTACTCAAAAGAATACTGGTTTTATTATTTTCAATTAGTTTCAATGTTATTTATGAAATTATATTGCTGACTCTCTAACCCTAACTATAATTGTATGAAGCAATTGTTAATAGCAGCTTTGGTGATCACTGTATGCGCCTGTAAGAATACTTCTTCGGATAATGACGAACGAAAAGATGGGTTTACCCCTGTTTTAAAAACCAGGGAGGATTCCTTATTTCATGAAGTGATGCAGGGGCATGATATAGGAATGGCCAAGATGAGCTTGTTAAGAAAGCAGAGTAAGAGGGTACAGCACGACTTAGATAGTATTCAGAAGCTTCCTCAAAAAAAAATTGATGTGAAGTATCAAACATCGCTTCAGGATTTACGCGAGTCGCTCAATTACGCCGACCAGAGTATGTATAAATGGATGGAAGAATTTGAGGCTGATTCAGCCACAACTGATAAAAAGAAACGAATCGCATATCTGGAATCGGAAAAAATAAAGGTGGTAAAGGTGAGAGATACTATTCTTAACAGTCTACAACGTGCAGATTTTTTACTTAAAAGGTAAGAGGCAGCTTCGATCTCTAAGACGTTCGTAAAAGCAAATTTGCAATGTAGCACCATCACGACTTCACCAATCCGAATTGTTTTAAGTGATGCATAGCATGTTTATGTAATAAGTGTACGTTATTATCAAAATCCAATTCTCCAAAAAAAGCATTGTGGGTTGTAAGGGTTGGGTTCTTTTCGAAAACATCAAAGAAATAATTGAGTTCTTTTTGAAGTTTCTCAATGGAAGCCTGGATCGTAGCCTTCTTCACGGCTGCTGGTTTTTCACTAATAAATGGATTCTTTATATTTTCAGGAAAAGGCTTATCGCTCAGCATAAAAGCCCTGGCTTTTTCCAGTTTTTCGCCCTCGTTCACCATGGGTAATTTTAATTTCCCACTGGCATTTTTTACTACGTCAACAAAGTGTTCAACCATTTGCTGCCCGCCCATTACGCCCCATACTCCCCGTGCATCAGGAGCAAGGTGTTTTAATAAAAAAATAAAATCGTTCTTCAGGAAGTTGATTTTTTCTTGATTCATTTGGCAAAGCTTGATTACTGAAGGTAATCAAAAAAGCCCCCCGTAAAGAATCGGTGAGCTTGTTAAGAATACGTTAGGAAATCAGGCAATCTTTTTCAAATCGATTTCTTTGCAGAGCAGATCAAATATATCATCAATTGAACCTTCGCCTTCGATGCGTATTACTTTATCAAAGGCTTCGTAATATTTTGCGACTGCTGCCGTTTTATTTTCATATTCTACGATACGGGCTCGTATAATGCCTTCATTCGTATCATCACTCCTTCCCGATGTTTTTCCCCGATTCAATAACCTTTGTACAAGTTCTTCCTCGCTCACTCCAAGGGCCAGCACGGCAACTATTTCCGTATTCTTTTCCTGTAAAAGCTTGTCAAGGGCTTCGGCCTGGGCTACGGTTCGGGGAAATCCATCGAACAAAAATCCTTTTGCCAGGGGATGCGAATCCAGGGAAGATCGAATCATTCCTATGACTACCTCATCCGGAACGAGTTGTCCCTGATCCATATAACTTTTGGCTTCAAGTCCCAGCTGCGTTTGATTGACGATCTCTTCCCGCAGTAGATTCCCTGTTGAAAGATGGAACAATCCGTATTTTTCTATCAATCTCTCCGATTGAGTGCCCTTACCGCTACCTGGCGGTCCGAATAAAATCAGGTTAAACATTTTGGTTACAACTCTTAATGAGCGGACAAATATAAAGGATGGGTGTTAAAAATCCTTTAACAATTTTAATTGAATCTTCAATCTTAGTATAACAGTTTTCTTCGAACCAATACAAATGAATGTTAAGGCGTCTTTTCAGTCGCAGGGCAGACAATCTAAAGCCACTGGAACAACGTAAATTTGTCAATCAATATGGTTTTATGAAAAAAATTTTTCAAGGCTTAAGTATTATACTGATGACAAGTTCTTTGTACCAGTGTAGTTACTCTCAATCGCCAAACAGTAAAAAAATTGCTATGGATAATTCTAACAAAGATAATAAGGTTTATTCCCGAACAGATTCCTCTAAGGTGGCCTTAACTGAAGAAGAATGGAAAAAAGTTTTACCCCAGGAAGTATATTATATTTCCCGCCAAAAGGGTACTGAAAGACCCTGGACAAGTAAATTCGAAACTTCTAAAGAAGTAGGCACGTATTATTGCGCAGCCTGCGGAAATGCATTGTTTAAGAGCGATACAAAATTTGAAAGCGGTTGTGGATGGCCTAGCTTCTATGAACCCGTTACCAAAGGAAGTATTATTTACGCTCCGGATAATACCGTGGGGATGACCCGAACTGAAGTCATGTGCGGACGTTGTAAAGGTCATTTAGGACATGTATTTGAAGATGGTCCACCACCTACCGGCCTGCGTTATTGTATAAACGGAGTAGTTCTTGATTTTGAAAAAGCCAAGGATGCGGAGAAAAAGTATAATGAGAAACAGTAAATAATTAACTAATGTGCTAATGGCTTTAAATATTATTTAAAATTATAAACCCAGGCATTGTCTGGGTTTTTTAATTTTTTAATTCACCTCCAGGGAGTTCTTCTTTAAAGATTTGCAATTAGGACATTAGCACATTAGCACATCAGCACATCAGCACATTAGCACATCAGCACATCAGCACATTAGCACATCAGCACATTAGCACATTGCCCATTAGCATATTATATTTGCGCCGTGAAGAAAAGAAGAAATATTGTTGTTGAAAAGCTGTTGGTTGAAGATTATGCAGCAGAAGGTAAATCTCTGGCAAGAGTAGATGGGAAAGTAATCTTTATAGAAGATGCGGTGCCAGGTGATATCGTAGATGTAAGGTTACACAAAAATAAAAAGGATTGGGCTGAAGGGAATGCTATTCATTTTCACAAACATTCTTCAGACAGGGTGATACCATTTTGTGAGCATTTCGGCATTTGCGGAGGATGCCAGTGGCAAATGTTGCCTTACGAAAAACAATTACAATACAAACAAAAGCAGGTCGAAGACAATTTAAAACGCATCGGGAAAATTTCTTTACCTGGCTTACTGCCCATCGTAGGCGCAACGAATACCCGTTTGTATCGTAATAAAATGGAATACACTTTTGGCAACAAAAGATTTATTCTTCAGCAAGACCTAAATGATCCCCTGGTTTCTTCATTGCAGAATGTTGCTGGCTTTCATGCAAAAGGGATTTTTGATAAAGTGGTTGATATCAGGAAATGCCATTTGCAGGCAGAGCCTACCAACCTGTTGCGTTTAGCTGTAAAGCAATTTGCAATTGATAACGGTTATTCATTCTATGATATCAGGAATCACCTTGGGTTTTTAAGAACTATGCAAGTGCGCATCTGCAGAACAGGAGAAATTCTGGTGAATATAGTTTTTGGCGATGATGACGCCGATAAAAGAAAAAGATTGTTAGACCATATCCTAATGGCATTTCCTTCAATTAAAACCCTGCTCTACACTATCAATACAAAAATGAACGACAGTATGTACGACCTGTTACCGCAGGTATACTATGGTGATGGGTATGTGACAGAAAAGCTGGAAGAGTTTTCCTTCAGGATCGGGCCGAAATCTTTTTTTCAAACCAATACAGAGCAGGCAGAAAGGCTGTACCAGGTTACAAGAAATTTTGCAGAACTAACTGGGAAGGAAAATGTTTACGACCTGTATTGCGGTACCGGTAGCATTGGCATCTTTCTTAGTAAGCAGGCAAAAAAAATTGTTGGCATTGAGACCGTGAAGGAAGCAGTTGCTGATGCAAAAGAAAATGCCTTATTAAATAAGATTGAGCATGCTCATTTTTTTGCTGGTGATGTTGTTGATATCTGTAATGAAAATTTTGTGAGTGAACATGGAAGGCCCGATGTTGTTATTACGGATCCGCCCAGGGCTGGTATGCATGAAAAGCTTGTTCGAAAATTATCAGAAATGCGTGCTCCTGTGGTTGTTTATGTAAGTTGCAATCCTGCTACACAGGCACGGGATCTGAATTTTTTAAATGATATCTATGAAGTTACTGCTATACAACCGGTCGATATGTTTCCGCACACACATCATATTGAGAACGTGGTGCAATTGAAGTTGAGAAAATAAGTTTGAAAAAATACAGAATACAGAATGCAGAAGAAAGAATTCACAATTCGAGTTGGAAATAAACGGATATCAAGGATTTGAACGTAGGTACTTCATATTATAAATTGGGAATGGACTACTGTTAAATACAAGGATGATTCTGATAAAATCGGGTAAACCTTCCGATATTAGCAATTTTAAAAAAGTAGTATGGCAGATATACGGATGAGCAGTTTTCAGGCTATTCCACCGGTAATAAAAAACCTGATTATCGTAAATGTGTTGGTTTTTTTTGCTCAGAATATTTTTGAAAATAATGAGACCATCAACCCTATGAATGTTTTTGCCCTCCATGATGTACACTCTGTTTTTTTCAAGCCTCATCAATTGGTAACACACCTTTTTATGCATGGCAGTTTCGGGCACCTCCTCATTAACATGTTTTCTTTATGGATGTTTGGTAGTATGTTGGAGAATGTATGGGGATCAAAACGTTTTCTGATCTTTTATATGATTTCCGGTTTGGGGGCTGCTTTTTTGCATCTGGGAGTATTGTATTTTGAAATGGAACCGATCATGGCGGAATTTCGAAGTTTGTCTTCCGCTCAACAATCAGAGTACCTGGAATCCAGGCAATTTATCGTCAATACACCAACAGTAGGCGCATCAGGTGCTGTCTTTGGTTGTCTGGCCGCCTTTGGATACTTGTTTCCTAATAGTCTACTCTATATTTATTTTCTTATTCCCGTTAAGGCTAAATGGGTTGTATTGATTTACGCGGCCCTGGAATTGTGGAGTGGAGTTCAAAATACAGCAGGAGATAATGTTGCCCACTGGGCGCATTTAGGCGGTGGGCTTGCCGGATTTCTTTTGGTTTTATATTGGAATAAAAGCAATCGACGGAATTTTTATTAAACGGGACAACATAACTTATGATTATCTGTTAATTTACTGTTCCATTTACCGGAAACATTCCTATTCTGTAAATGGTTTTGTAAATTCATAAAAACTTTTCCGTGCTAAGAGAGGATCGTTATAGAAAAAGAATGTTGCTGGGCCAGGAGGGGAATTCGCTGGTTATCCTGCTGGTAATATTAGCAGTAGTATTCTGCATTTTCAAATTCATTTATATTGCCCTATGGATGTCGGGAATGGATCAATCTTCTCTCCAGCAGTCCTTTTATGTAAATATTTTCAATTGGTTTAACCTCCCAGCTGATCTTAATACCCTCGTCACTCGCCCATGGACTATCATTACCTATATGTTTATGCATGATGGTGTGTGGCACTTGCTAGGGAATGTTCTTTGGTTATGGGCATTCGGCTATATTTTCCAGGATTTAACGGGTAATAATAAACTGATCCCTGTTTTCATTTACGGGGGATTGGCAGGAGCTTTTGTTTTTGTTCTTACCTATAATATTATCCCCCGGCTTCCGGTAGGAGCAACTTTAGAGGGCGCTTCTGCGGGTGTTATGGCAGTAGCTATCGCCACAACTGTTCTTGCACCGGCTTACCGGATATTTCCCATGCTGAATGGGGGCATACCCTTATGGGTTTTGACCATCATTTTTGTAATCATTGATTTTGCCAGTATTCCTGTAAGCAATTCAGGTGGTCATATCGCTCACCTGGCCGGAGCTGCTATAGGATTTGTCATTATTAAACAATTACAAAGAGGGAGTGACTGGACTCTATGGATTAATAATTTTTTTAATTGGGTATCCAATCTCTTCAATCCTGGGAAAAAAGAATGGAAGAAAACTGCCCGTCAAAGCTTTTACTACAAAACAGAGGGTACTCAACCTTTTAAAAAAATTCCTAATATTACCCAGAAACGCGTTGATGACATACTGGATAAAATCAATCAGCGCGGTTACCGTTCCCTGACAGAGGAGGAAAAAGAAATACTGAAACGCGCCAGCGAAGCAGATAATTAAATTTTATAATGCCCGGAGTTCTCAAAAGAGTTACCAGACGTTTTTTTATAACCTGTAATATCTTATTGGTTATTGTGTACCTCCTTGCTTGTTTGATACCCTATCTTAATGCAGGCAGATATTGGCCCATTGCAATACTGGGTCTGGGATTTCCGCTGATGATGCTATTATTGTTTTTCTTTGTTTTCTTATGGTTGATCGTTCGTTCAAGATGGGCTTTACTATCAGTCATCGCGTTGGTGATAAGTTGGCAACAGCTTTCGGTGTTTTTTGCTTTTCAACCACCTACCATTTCAAGGAAGTCCAGGCCTGATAACAGCTTACGTGTTTTAAACTGGAATGTATCCAGTTGGGATGAAGCTAATAAACATAAAAATGGCGGGCAAAGTCATCGTAAAGATATGTTGGAGCTAATAAAATCGCAGGATGCTGATATTCTTTGCCTGCAGGAATTCTTTGAATTTGAATCCTCGAATTTTTACGAGCCGAATATTCCGGCAGTAAAGGCCATGGGCTATCCCTATTATTATTTTGTACCTCATTATTTTCGCTACAGGAAAGCTTACCGGATGGGGGTGGCTATTTTTTCAAAATACCCTATTTTAGATACTGCAGTAGTTCCGTATAAGCAAAATTCAGCGGCCGATAACCTGGTGTATGCAGATATCAATGTTGATGGGAAAACGATCCGGTTAATGACTACACATCTACAATCAGTGCGGTTTAACCCTGTTGATTACCAGGGGATCGATAAAATTAAGAACACAGATGATAATGGACTGATTGCATCAAAAACAATTCTCTCAAAAATAATAATAGCCTATAGGGCACGGAGTGGACAAGCCGAACAGGTGAGGGTTGAAATCAATAGAAGTCCCCATCCGGTTATTATCTGTGGAGATTTTAACGATGTGCCGAACTCGTATACATACTTTACCATTAAAGGTGATCTTAATGATGCCTTTATCGCAAGAGGAATAGGTATCGGGAGAACCTTACGGATTTTAGGACCTACACTTAGGATCGATTATATTCTTGCCGATAAAAATTTTAAAATTCGGCGTTTCAAAAAGTTTAGGGTTCCCTATTCAGATCACTATCCAATAATGGCCGATGTTACAATGAAATAATAATAAATCGTAATCGCGATTATTATTCTTACTACTTACTGACCAGATACATTTATTTTAGCATCATTTTAAAGAAATATAATTACGGTTATGTCCTCATTGAAGGTTTATAATTCATATACGCGCCACAAAGACGTTTTCGAACCCATCACTCCTGGACATGTGGGAATGTATGTGTGTGGGCCTACTGTTAGTGGTGAAAGCCATCTGGGGCATGCGCGCCCGTTCATTACTTTCGATGTTGTTTACCGTTATCTGATGCATTTGGGATTCAAAGTCAGGTATGTCCGTAACATTACCGATGCGGGTCATTTTGAAGAAGAGGGAAGGGAAGCAGAAGATAAAATCGCAAAAAAAGCAATCATAGAAAAACTTGAACCTATGGAGTTGGTTCAAAAGTATACGAATCTTTTTCATTGGGCAATGCGTTCGTTTAATAACCTTGATCCTAGTATTGAACCTACCGCTACAGGGCATATTGTAGAACAGATTTCAATGATACAACAGATCATCAATGAAGGATTTGGTTATGAGGTGAATGGTTCAGTATATTTTGATGTAAAAAAATTTGCCCAGCAATACACTTATGGCAAACTAAGCGGCCGGATCCTGGACGACTTGCTGGAGACTACCCGCGACCTTGAAGGACAAGATGAAAAAAGAAACAAACAGGATTTCGCATTATGGAAATTGGCCCCACCTGAACACCTTATGCGCTGGCAAAGTCCATGGGGTGAAGGCTTCCCTGGATGGCATATCGAATGCTCGGCCATGGCAACTAAATATCTGGGGAAAGAATTCGATATACATGGAGGTGGGATGGACTTGCAATTTCCTCATCATGAAAGTGAAATTGCACAAAGCACAATCTGCAATAAACATGTGCCCGCCCGTTATTGGTTACACAATAATATGATTACCGTGAATGGTAAAAAAATGGGCAAAAGTTATAATAACCAGATCAGGCTGACCGAAATGTTCAGCGGTAATCATCCCTTATTGCAAAAAGCGTATAGTCCTATGACTATTCGTTTTTTTATTTTGCAAACTCATTATAGAAGCACCCTTGATTTCGGAAATGACGCCCTCCACGCAGCCGAAAAAGGGTTAAAGCGTTTATGGGAAGCTTATGATGTTTTGAAAAAAATAAACGGGGCAAATGAAAAAGCTGATGATGAAATTTTGGATGCTAAAGTGCGAAAGCAGCTTTTCGAAATGGACGATTTTATGAATGATGATTTTCATACCGCTAAAGTTCTAGCCAATATGTTCGACCTTGCGCCTGTTATTAATTCAATAAAGGATAAACATATACCTGCAAGTTCGCTTAGTAAGGATACACTGGGATTACTTCAGGCATACTTTGAGAATTATCTCGAAAATATCCTTGGCCTGATGGATGAAACATCTCCCGATGATGGCAAACTCAATGGCGCTATGGAGTTACTGATACAGATCCGCAAAGATGCAAAAAGCAGGAAGGATTATGCTACTTCAGATAAGATCCGTAACCAGCTTCATGAATTAGGTATTCTATTAAAAGATGATAAGGATGGTAATATGTCTTACACTTTTGCATAATGCGCCGAAATTTAAGAACTCAAGAATCAGGGTCTGAATTATGTATATTCCTAAAATAAATTTAACAACAGATATAGATGAAATTGCTGCATTTATGAAACAATTCCCTTTTGGAACTATCATAACTGCAAAGGACAATTTACCTATTGCCACACATTTACCTTTTCTTGTGGCTTTCAAAGATGACACTGTTATTTTGACCTCGCATTTTGCAAAAGCAAATGACCAATGGAGAGATATTGAAGAAAATAAAGTCCTGGTAATTTTTAGCGAACCCCATGCTTATATTTCACCGGAAAACTATGATACACCATTAAATGTACCTACCTGGAATTACATTTCCATTCATGCATACGGGCAAGGTAAAATAATTACAGAACCGGGAAAGACCATCGAAATACTCGAATCGACTATTGACAACTACGACATTTCTTATCGGCAGCAATGGAACTTTTTACCAGAAGAGTATAAATTTAAAATGTCAAAGGGAATTGTCGCATTTGAAGTTGTTGTTACAGACTTGCAGGCAAAGAAAAAATTAAGTCAAAATAGAACTGATTCAGAAAAACATAAAATTATTGACACGCTCTCAAATAGTAAACACAGTAATGAACAAATCATTGCTGACTATATGCGAAAAGATTTGCCGGCAAATAAATAAAACTCCACTATCATCTTTTTATATTTCATACCCTAAGAATACCATTTGTGCTTTATTACCTGTAACCTTAGTCAGTATTTGAAACGATTTCATTTTAATATAATAATGAATGGATTATACTCTTCATCTCAGTAAGGATAAAAAACTAAAAAAACTCATCAGTGAGCAGGAAATATTTCAGCTTAAACGAAAAAAGAATATTTGTATTTACCTGTGTGCCTCTATCATGAGCCAACAGCTTTCTACAAAAGTTGCTGCAGTAATTTATAAACGATTTTTAAATTTATTTGGGAACGATGAACCTTCTTACCAGCAGATATTGGATACACCATTAGAAACATTGCGTTCCATAGGGCTTTCGAATGCCAAAGCAAGTTATGTTCATAATGTTGCGAAGTTCGCGCAGGTTAAAGGAATGGAAGTAAAAAAACTGGATCCTATGACTAATGAGGAACTTATTGAGTATCTGACTGAAATTAAGGGAGTCGGTAAATGGACAGTTGAGATGTTACTGATGTTTGCTTTAGGAAGAGAATATGTATTTGCTGTGGATGATCTCGGTATTCAGAATGCTATGATTGGATTATATAAGTTAGACAATGAGGATAAGAAACATATTAAATTGGAGATGATACGTATTTCAAAAAAATGGAGCCCTTATCGTACCTATGCCTGTTTACATCTATGGCACTGGAAAGACAATAAGCTTTCCTAATGGATTTCAAAGCAGAGCACGCTTAACTTTCAAACTGGGGTATCATGTCCCTTTTTATTCCTCATGTTCAAATTCCTCTTATAACCTTCTAAGAGTTCCCCCGAATGGCATGGTTTTTTTGATTCATGAATAGTTGACTCAATTGTATCGAATCAGTTTACTTAAAAATCACATGTATATGAAAAAGAATTTGTCACTTGCCAGCTTTAGCCTGGTGGCAATGGGACTGTTTATGGGCTCTTGCGTTTCTAAAAGAAAATATATGGAAGCACAGACGAGCGCTGCAGCACGCTATACCACAGATAGCACCCAATGGGCCGATCGGTCCAACACTATGCAAAAAAGCATGAGTGCACTGGAACAGAAAAGTACTACTTATCAAAAGCAAATGGATAGTTTTAAAACATCCTCGATGAATTATCAAAAGCGCTGGGATAATTTTCAAACTACCTACACTAAGCAGACATCATCAACAGAACAATTACACGAACAAATTCATACTGCCATTGATCAATATGTTGAGTCGAGTAATGTTGAATCACGTAATGGCAAGGTATATATCAATCTTCCAGAAAAAATGCTATTCACTTCCGGAAGCTCTTCTCTTAGCGCTAAGGGAAAACAGGCATTAGACAAATTGGCTGCGGTTTTAGCATCTAATGATAATATTGAAGTAGATATTCTTACATCAGCTGCATATTATAATAACGGTGAATCTAATACGAGCATGAGCGAAGGCAGTACTTCCAGCATGGATAAAAACAACACTGTAAAAACGAGTATGAATACTCCTGAAAAAACGAGCGTCAATACTACTGAAAAAGACAATGCTGTTGTTACCGATAATGCGAATAAAACAATGAACGATAGTACTGCAAACACCACTGCTAAAAAATCTAAAGCAGTTTCATCAGATAAAATAGCGCAACCATCCAATCAGAATAAGTTGGATAGTACCTCTCCTGTAAATAGTTCAGTTACATCTAACGAAACTATGCAGGATCCAACCAGTAAAAACCAGGGAGTGACTAAAACTCGTCCAGTCAAAAAGACCAGTACTGTTAGTTCTACCAATAATGAGGGCGACAGATCTATGACGTTCAAGTCAACCCCAAAAAATTCAAAGTCCAAAACTACAGCCAGCACACCGCCAAACTGGAATCTGAATGTTGCAAGATCAACCGCCATTGTTCGTCAATTGACACAAACCGGTTTACCACAAGCACGAATCGTGCTTACAGGACAAAATGGAAAAGGCATTACAACTAATGAATGGGCTTCTACAAATCGTGGATATCAAATAGTGCTTACTCCTAAAATGGATTATTATAAAATGATGCAGGAAGGACAAGGAAGCACAAGTATGAAATAATGTAATATTTAAAGAAATTTACAGATACAGGGATTAAATAAAAAAACGTTGAGGACTCAAATCCTCAACGTTTTTTATTTACATCGTCACAAAAATAATTTCCCTATTTCACCAGCTTCAATTCCTGTATAATATTTGATGCACCTCCCAGTTTGTCAATACACCATAAAACATAACGCACATCCACACAGATTGTGCGATTAAGATTTTTATCGAATGAAATTTTATGACTTAGTGCTTCGTAATTACCATCGAAAGCGAGTCCGATTAGATTGCCATTAGCATCAATGACAGGAGAACCGGAATTGCCGCCGGTAATATCGTTTGTAGTAATAAAACCGACCACAAGATCATTCCTTTGTTTATCAATATACTGTCCGAAATCTTTTTTGCGGGCCAGCTCAATAAATTTCGAAGGTAGATCAAACTCATAATCGCCCGGTTTGTATTTATCCATGATTCCTTTCATAGTAGTTACATAGTCGTACTTTACTGCATCGCGCGGCTGATAATTTTTTACATTCCCATAGCTTATGCGCATTGTAAATGTTGCATCCGGGTACATTTTCTTTGCCTTCACAGGATCCATTTGCATAATACCTTTCAAGTACAATCGTCCCAGATCGTTGTTTTTGCTATTGAATTGCTGGAATAAAGGAAGGTATTTTCCCTGCCAGTTTTTTAAGAAAGCGTTGGCTGTAGCAAATGCCGGATCATTTTGCAATAGAGTGCCATCGGGATTAGTAACGAATGCATTCCATTTGGTATCGTTCAACAGCATGGTAGTGAGAAAAACATGGGCGGCATATTTTTTAAAAGTGGTTTCATCTTTCAGATCTCCAAAGGATCCTTTTAAACTTTCAAAAAATCCGATCGGGTGCTGGCTTTTGTCGATATCATTATAAAACATCCATAAGGTGGTGCCTAGAATATTCTGGTCTGAGATTTTATTTTCCGATTTTAAAAATTCTGCCCGCGATTCCCCGGCAGATGTAATCGCTTTTTTAATATCTGCGGAGCTTCCCTTCTTTACGATCGCAATCTCTACCTGCTGTAAGGATGCTGCAAAAGCCATTAGGGGGGAGCCCATAATTCCTTCATTTATGTATACCTGTTGTTTGGCATAAGGACGCCAGGCATCATACGTTTTACCCCATTCGGAAAATATATTTTCAAAGTCGGATTTTCCTTTGGCCCATTTCAAAAATCCGGCTTCACTTGCCGTCTTCTGATCATAAATATTATACCTGACTAGTTGTTTGGTTTCTCCATCAAAAAACTTCCAGTAATTCGCAATTGAAGCATAATCTCCCGCAAGTTGTAATTTAACTGAAGGATCGTTCTTCATTTGTTCAAACATATATTTCAGGCGCATATCCCTCAATTGCACTAAAGAAGGATTGTTGATATCAATTTTTTGCTTAACACCATAAGAAGTCTCATACCGGTTAGTACTACCAGGGTATCCGTAAGTCATTGCATAATCGCCATCTTTGATTCCTTTTAAAGAAACAGGTAAAAAGTATTTGGGCTTCAATGGAATATTATCAAGGGCATAATTAGCTGGTTTCGCTTCTTTGCTCATGTATACGCGAAACACAGAAAAATCGCCGGTATGGCGAGGCCATTCCCAGTTATCTGTGTCACCTCCAAATTTGCCAATGCTTTCAGGTGGTGCGCCAACCAATCGAATATCATTATACCGCTGGTACACAAAAACGAGGAACTGGTTACCTTTAAAAAGCGAACTAACCCTGGCTATTATATTATTAGAACCATCCGTGTATCGTTTATTGATGGAGGCAACTGCAGATGTTATAGCAGCAGCTCTTTCAGTACCCGATAAACCTTTTACAGAGTCTTCAACTTCTTTGGTTACATCTTCAATTTTGGTAAGAAATTCGGCGTATATCCCTTGTGCGGGAATTTCTTCTTTTTTGCTTTTTGCCCAGAATCCATCCTTCAGGTAATTTCGCTCCACGGAACTTGATGAAGCAACAACATCATATCCACAGTGGTGATTGGTGAATATGAGTCCTTCATTACTGACGATCTCGCCTGTACAAAATCCACCGAAAATGATAATAGCATCTTTAATAGATGCCTTATTCATATGATACAATTGATCTTTGGTTAGCTTAAGACCTTTTTTTACCATATCATTATACGCCTGCTCTCCCAATAAAAGTGGAAGCCACATGCCTTCATCAGCATTGGATCGCAATAGCGAAACTGTTAAGATCAACGAAACAAGGATCTTCTTCATTTAGATAAGTTTTAGAAGGAACAAACGTAGCAGGAAATTTTGAATTTTAAAGTTTTCAAGGTTGAAAAAACATTGTTTTCAGTACCAGGGGCAGCAGTAATTTTTTTTATAGTTCAAATTCCTCCTATAGCTTTGTAGACTTATCTTATTATATATGGTCACAACTACTACACACAATATAGAAGGGAAACACATCACTCACTACCTGGGGATAGTTACATCGCAAACAATTATAGGGGCTAATTTTTTTAAAGATATACTTGGTGGGCTCCGTGATTTTTTTGGTGGCCGGAGTGGTACTTATGAAAAAGTGCTTGAAGAGGCTAAAGGCTATGCCATGAGCGAACTCATCCAGAAAGCGCAGGCTTTAGGTGCAAATGCTGTAGTTGGCATTGACCTTGACTATGAAACTGTAGGTTCAAATGGAAGCATGTTGATGGTTAGTGCTAGTGGTACTGCAGTTAAAATTTCTTAATGCTAATGAAGCGAATGGGTACGAATTAACACGAACGGGAAGACTATAAATATGACTTCTACTTACCTTTTGGAATCGTTTCTGCAGATTCATTTAGTGTTTTCCATAACAGATCTTTTAGCTCGGTGAGACCTTTCTGTGTAACAGATGAAATAAAGGTGTGCGGAATGTTATCTGGGAGCTCCTTACTAATGGCGGCTTTTAATTCTTCATCGAGCATATCGCTTTTACTGATAGCTATAATAAATTGTTTATGTAATAATTCGGGATTGTATTCCTCCAATTCTTTTAAGAGTATTTCGAACTCTTTTCTATGGTCATTGCTATCTGCAGGAATCAAAAATAAAAGAATCGGATTTCGTTCAATATGGCGAAGAAACCGATGGCCTAATCCTTTTCCTTCAGCAGCTCCTTCAATAATACCGGGAAGATCTGCAATACAAAAACTTTTGCCATCACGGTATTCAACCATTCCCAACTGGGGTGTTAAAGTAGTAAAGGCATAATCCGCAATCTTAGGTGTGGCAGCTGTTAGTACTGATAATAAAGTCGACTTGCCGGCATTAGGAAAACCAACCAGCCCAACATCAGCCAGCACTTTTAATTCAAGAATTTTCCAGGCTTCAATGCCGGGCTCCCCCGGTTGTGCGTGTTCGGGAGCCTGGTTGGTGGGTGTAGCGAATTGAGCGTTACCTAAACCACCGCGGCCGCCTTTAATCCAAATAAATTCTTGCTCATCTTCCAGAATCTCAATCTCGTTATTTCCGGATTCCTCATCCTTGGCAATAGTCCCAAGCGGAACATCAATGATGATGTCTTTACCGCTTCTCCCTGAAGAATTGTTTCCGCTTCCTCCTTCTCCATTATCTGCCAAAACATTTTTGTAATAACGGAGATGTAAAAGTGTCCAGAGATTTTTGTTACCGCGCAAAATAATATGGCCGCCTCGGCCACCATCACCCCCATCCGGGCCGGCCTGGGCATTGAATTTGGTACGCATAAAATGTTTACTGCCCGCACCGCCATGCCCGCTTTTGCAAAATATTCTTATATAATCTATGAAATTTGATTTTTCCATTGTTGTTAATTGCCGCAATTTGCAAATATAGTTCGTCGTTTACTCAAAAGAATAAAAATGAAAACCGTAATAACCTTGTCGATTGTAGCTCTTTTGAGTATCGCCTGCCTGGTGTATTGTAAAAAGGACCCCCTTCCAATACCAGCCTGCATTCAAGTGAAAATCGATTCTATAAAAAATTCTCCAAAAAGAACTCCCCCTGCTGAAGTTTTTCTATGGACTTACAACGGAAGAAATGTATATCTTTTCAACTCTCCCTGTTGCGATGAATTTATAAAAGTATTCGATGAAAACTGCCAGTATGTATGCTCTCCTTCCGGGGGTCCATTGAAAATAGGGGATAGTTTATGTAGTGATTTTTACGATGAAGCAAAATTTATTGGATCCATTTTTCGCGATAACCAATAGTCATGTTGCACTGCTGTTACAGGTAAGAATGAAAGTGTTATCCCTGCCATGTTTTATATGATGATAATTGATCCGGGCGGCCGGGTTCTACCTCTCTTAAAGGCTCGCAGATTTTCCAGTGTTCAATCATTTCTTTTGGTAATGCCTGGTACAATTTAGTTCCATCTGTTTTCCAATGTATCATCTCATTGCTAACCTGATTAATGATCTTACCTGGATTCCCTGCCACCAAACTTCGTGGCGGAATTTTTTCACCGGCTTTAATAAAGGTTAATGCGCCTATGATGCATTCGTCACCAATTTCAACCTGATCCATAATTACAGAGTTCATACCTATCAAACTGTTCTTACCTATCGTGGCCCCATGAATGACAGCTCCATGACCAATATGTGCTCCTTCTTTTAATAAAACTGTAATTCCCGGAAACATATGAATGGTACAATTCTCCTGCACGTTGCAGCCATCCTCTATTATTATTCCACCCCAATCGCCCCGGAGTGCAGCACCGGGTGCTATATACACATGCTTGCCAATGATCACATTGCCGGTAACGGTAGCTTGCGGATGAACGAAGGACGATTCATGAACAACCGGAACAAATTCTTTAAAGGAATAAATCATATATTAAATTATTGTGTGCCTGAACGATCAAATATCCCAGGCGTTATCTTTCCTAAAAACAGTGCCTTTGAATAAAGCAACAAGTTCACCATTTTCCTTTTCAATAGTTACCTCATAAATACCCAGGCTGTTAGTTATGTTTTTTTCCTGTGCTGTTGCTATAATAGAATCTCCTGGACGTAAAGGTTTGATATGCGAGATGGATGTTTCAATAGAAACCGCATGTCTTCCATGACTGTTAGATGCAAAAGCCAATGCACTATCAGCAAAGGCATAGGTAATTCCGCCATGGGCGATGCCGAAACCGTTACACATTTCAGGTCGGATGCTCATCATTAATTGGCAATGACCTTGTCGTTCAGCCAATCGTTTAATACCCATCCATTGAGAAAAAAAATCTTTCTCCATCATTTTATCAACGATCAGTTTGGGTTTATTATCCATAATTTTCTTTTCTCCAGAAATGTAAAAGAGTTTCCTTAAAAGTTTGAAGAAGTGTTTCACATCAGGCTGGTGAATGGTAACCTTTTTACACTAATGAACCAGGCAGTGAAAAAGTGTATTTATTCACCCTTAAAGTTCGGCGATCTTTTTTCTAAGAACGATTGAACCCCTTCCTTATAATCAGAAGTTTGAGCAGCTCTTTGCTGAAGTATATCTTCATCGTGCAATTGTTCTTCAAAAGTATTATGAATTGAAATATTCAGCAACTGTTTAGTATAAGCCAAAGCCTTAGTAGGCATCCTGGATAATTGAATAGCTATTTTGAAAGCCTCATCCTGAAAAACGCCATCGGGAAAAATTTTGTATAACATGCCTATCCGTTCTGCTTCTTCCGCAGAAATTTTATCTCCCAGCATCATAATAGCAGATGCTTTCTGCCAACCGATCAATCTGGGTAATGTGTGTGTACCCCCACTATCGGGGATCAAACCAATTTTCGAAAAAGCCTGAATGAATGATGCAGTTTGTGACGCAACCACAATATCACAGCATAATCCCATATTAGCTCCTGCCCCGGCAGCTACTCCATTTACTGCCGCCAACACTGGTTTCTCGAGTTTGCGAATTCTGGTAACAATGGGGTTGTAATGTTCGGATAAGATTCTTTTCATACCCGGACCCTCCGGATCAACTACTTCCGCAAGATCCTGTCCTGCACTGAAAGCCTTTCCGGCACCTGTGATGTAGACGGCTCGGATCCCTTTATTTTTTCTGCATTCATCTAAAGTATCTTGAAATAATAAAGCCATTTCGCGATTGAAAGCATTGAGTTTCTCCGGCCGGTGAAGAGTAATGCATCCTACCTGGTCCCTGATTTCAAAAAGTATAGAAGACATGATGAACTATTTATTTATAGGCAGAGTGTAAAAAAGCAAATCTAAAATCAAAATTGTTATACTGTGATTTAATGACACTTGAAATAATCAAAGGGTTCACTGCAGTCACGGCATTTGTATAACGCTTTGCAAGCTGTTGAACCAAACCGGCTGATCATTTCCGTATGATACGAATTACAAAGAGGGCACTGAACAACTTCCTGTTCCTGGAATGCTGCAGGGGTACAAACAGATTGTGAAGAATTTGGAGGGGCAATTCCGAATCCTTTCAGTTTTTCTTTTCCTTCAGAACTCATCCAATCGGTAGTCCATGCAGGTGAAAGAATGGTTTTGATTTGTATATTTTTAAAACCATGTTCCAGTAATTTCATGCGAATGTTTATACCTATTACATCCATAGCAGGACAACCTGAGTAAGTGGGAGTAATCGTAATAGTAACCTGCGGAATTGTGTTGTTTGATTGAGTGAGGACATCTATTGCCCGTACGATGCCGAGATCAACAATGGATATGGCGGGAATTTCGGGGTCGAAAATCTGTTTCATCAGATCCCAGATACCAATCTCTGAAATTGATTGAGGAATATTATCGTGTTGTTTGATTTTCATTTCATATTTACTCTCTTAGAACCGGTCTGAGACAACCTGATGAAATTTGGATGTTTGTATAAGACCTTAGGGTTATGGTTAGTTAGTCCCGGTTACCATTCGCAGCCGGGATATGCTCTTTGCAAAAATTGCATTTCCGTTAAAATATCATTCAGGTTCTGTGAATGTTGTCCTTCTTTTCCAAAAAGAACCTTTTTCGGATCTCTTCGGTCGGCAGTTAATAAAGAAAGAGTTCCTTCTAGTAAGACCGCATTCACCTTTTCATTCCAATTCGATTTGATTACTTCCAGATCAATAGCTATTCCGTTTTTTCCCAGTTCTCTTTCATATGGTGCAGGAATAAATAGTTCATCCGTAAACTCCCAGAGCTCGTTCAACGCATTCTGCATTCTTCTATTGCTTTCTATAGTCCCATCCCCTAATCGGATCACCCATTCACTACTCCATCGTACATGGTAGGTTACTTCTTTCAAAGCCTTTTCAGCAATGGATGAAATGTGTTTGTTTTCACCTTTTTGTAATTGCTGATACAGATAATATTGATAAACGCTAAAGATAAATTGCCGTGAAATCGTTTTTGCCCAATCTCCATTTGATTGTTCTACCAATAAACAGTTTTTGAATTCAGCAGGACCACGCAAATAAGCGAGTGCATCTTCGGTAGAGTGATCGCCTGTTAGTTGGGCGGCGTATTGGTAGAAATTTCTTGCCTGGCCAACGAGGTCCAGTGCAATGTTTGATAACGCTATATCCTGTTCCAGTATGGGTCCATGCCCCGTCCATTCACTGTTTCTATGCCCGAGAATAAGAGCGTTATCAGCCAGATGAAGGGTATAATCAAAAAGAGAATTGTTCATAGGTACAGCCTTTCCGGATTACATATGTTTAAGTTCATCAGGCAGATCATAAAAGGTTGGATGACGATAGACTTTGTCGTTAGCCGGTTCATAAAAACTTTCGGCATCATCCGGATTAGACGCATGAATATATTTACTTTCCACTACCCATATACTAACGCCTTCCTGCCGTCTTGTATATACATCCCGTGCATTTTCAATAGCCATGGTTGCATCAGTGGCATGGAGACTGCCTACGTGTTTATGATCAAGGCCCTGCTTGCTGCGAATGAAAATTTCCCATAATGGCCAGGCTGGCTCCTCAACTCCCGCAATGGGGGGAGCATTCGTGCCTGAGTTATGTTCATCAGGGAGATCTCCATAGTAATATTTTTTTATTAAATTCATTTCAATGATGCTTCGTTAGATTGAGTACTCAATGATCTTCCTCCGATGACGGAGTCAGAAGGAGGCCTACTTTTTTTATTCGCATAGGCGAGGGCCGCTTCTCTTACCCAGGCACCTTCTTCATCAGCCTTTTTCCTGGCTTCCAGTCTTTCTTTATTACAGGGTCCATTCCCATTTACAACGTTCCAGAATTCATCCCAATTAATAGCACCAAAATCAAAATGCCCTCTTTCTTCATTCCATTTCAGGTCTGGATCCGGTAAGCTCATTCCTAAAATTTTCACCTGCTCGGCACAGACATCAACAAAGCGCTGGCGTAATTCGTCGTTAGTAAAGCGTTTTATTTTCCATTTCATACTTTGAGCCGTATTCGGAGAGGAATCATCGTTTGGACCAAACATCATGATAGAGGGCCACCACCACCTGTTAATGGATTCCTGGCACATGGATCGTTGCCCTTCATTGCCTTTGCTTAATGTTAGTAGTATTTCAAAACCCTGTCGCTGGTGAAAACTTTCTTCCTTACAGATACGGATCATGGCGCGGGAATAAGGTCCATAGGACGCGCGGCATAAAGGTACCTGGTTCATAATCGCGGCCCCATCAACCAACCAACCGATCGAACCCATATCAGCCCATGTAAGTGTAGGATAATTAAATATCGAAGAATATTTTGCTTTTCCAGAATGTAACTGCTGAATCATTTCATCACGGGAAATGCCAAGAGTTTCTGCAGCTGAATAGAGATACAAGCCATGGCCTGCTTCGTCCTGTACTTTAGCGATCAATGTTGCTTTTCTTCTTAAAGAAGGGGCCCTGGTGATCCAATTCGCTTCCGGTAACATTCCCACAATTTCACTATGAGCATGCTGGCTGATCTGGCGGATCAGCGTCTTGCGGTATTGGTCCGGCATCCAGTCTTTAGGCTCGATGCGAATTTCCTTGTCTACCTTTTTTTGAAAAATTTCTTCCCGATTTTGCACAGGCATGATTACAATCTTTAAATACAAATTTAATGAAACTAATGCTTGTTAGTTCATGGAACGCTTCTACTTTAAATGTTAATGAATCAGTGGAATGTAGTAATGACATCATTAGAATTCATTTGCCTTATTACTTTATAAATGGGTATCCTAACCATTATATTATTTCGCATCAAAGTCTACCAGCACACTATCAGTTATAGGGTGCGACTGGCAGGTAAGGATAAATCCCCTGGCAATCTCATCGGGCTCCAGTGCATAGTTAGTATCCATACTTACTTCTCCGCTAACCAGTTTAGCCCTGCAGGTACTGCATACTCCACCTTTACATGCAAAGGGAAGGTCGGTTCCCTGGTGCAGCGCTCCATCCAAAATACTTTCACCCGATTTTGATAATTCAAATTCAAACATAATTCCATCCAGCTTAATACTGACTTTACTCTTCGGACCCAAATCTTCCTGCTCAGCCAATGGCACATTTCCAGCTAGCCACTTATTCTCCCCCGGCACAGTAAATAATTCAAAATGTATTTTCCTGGGATCGATTCCTTTTTGATACAGCCAGTCACGGACTGAAAAGATCATTTCCTCAGGTCCACATAGAAATAGCTCATCCATGGTATTGAAGTCAATGATTTTTTCCAACTGATCACATTTTTGACCGTTGATTCTACCATGGTTAATAGGCGTTTCTGTTTTTTCGCGACTTAAAATATGATGAATCGTTAATCGGTCGATATACCTGTTTTTCAGTGCTTCCAATTGTTCCTTAAAAATGATTGAATTCCGGTTTCTATTTCCATAAACCAAAATAAATTCGCTGTTCAGTTCAGTAGCCAAACTGGTTTTTATGATAGAGAGTATCGGAGTGATGCCACTTCCTGCGGCGAAGGCCAGGTATTTTTTTTTATGATCGGGTTGAAGTTCTGTGTAAAATTTTCCTGTGGGAGGCATCACTTCAACCTTATCACCTTTTTGAAGTTTAAGATTGGCGTGTGAAGAAAATCGTCCACTAAAAACTTGTTTCACGGCTATTCGCAATTCATTCTCTAACGGGCTGCTGCAAATAGAATAGGATCGACGGACCTCCTCCCCATTCATATCCAAACGTAGTGTAAGATTCTGGCCGGGCTTGAATTGATAAAATGGCCTAAGCTCTTCAGGAACCTCAAAGGCGATAGACACACAATCGGGTGTTTCCCTGCGTATGTCTTTTATGGTGAGTAAATTAAACCGAACCAAAATAATTAATAATTAAGAAGAGGATAGAAATGCGAATCAATCGATCGATGTAGGGAATTGTTTCGTTTAGCTCCAGGTATTTAAAATAATGATTGATTGAAATAAGTAAGAATTATTTGGTAGAATTCATCTTAAATCCAACATATTACATTCAACTTTTTATTCCCTCGATCATAATCAATATCATATTGTCTTCCAGCAATTCACCGCTGATTTTCTGTTGACTTCTGTGCCAGGATTCAATTCCTCCTATAGCATGTAACATTATTAATACTGCTGTTGGGGCATCAATTTTTTTGATCTCTCCTTTTCTGATTCCCTCTTCAATAATAGATCCAATATGCTGTCTATAAGTACGCCGTTGTGAACGCATATTTGACAGGTATGGTTCCGTCAGATGTTTCCATTCCCTGTCGCCAACGTAAACTTCCTCGTAATTATGAAGCATTTGGTTAATATGAAAGCGAAGGATTGCTTCTAGTTTTCCGATTGCGGTCCTATCACTCACAATAACTTCATCCATATGAGCCATAAAATTGTTGGCGACTTTAAAACAAATTTCCTGCAAGAGTTCTGATTTGGATTTAATATGATTGTATAAGCTGGCAGCTTCGACCCCTACGTGCTCTGCCAAATCACGCATAGAAGTAGCGTTAAATCCTTTTTCACGAAATAACTGGGAAGCCTTGGTAATAATTACCTCTTTACGCGGACTGTTTTTTGTGCCTTTAATCTTTGCCATATGGGGTAAACAATCAAAGATAAATGTTTCCTGTACAAAATGATTTAGGTTTGCAGCCCAAAACAAGGTTTGAGGGTTAAGGTAGAAAATAGGAGGTGGGGATTTAAGGTGTAAGGTTTCTGAACTCTCGTAACTTAATAATGTTAGTACTATCTACCTTAAACCTCTACCCATAAACCCTAAACCTCCTACCCTATTCTTTAAATTTAATTCTAAAAGTATGTCAGTAATCGTTGTAGGAACAATGGCTTTTGATGCAATAGAAACCCCATTTGGAAAAATAGACAGGATTGTGGGAGGGTCTGCAACCTACGTTGCCTATGCGGCTGCAAACTTTGTTAAGCCAATACAGCAAATTTCAATAATCGGAGCAGATTTCCCCCAGGAAGAAATGACTGAATTAAAAGCAAGGGGTGTCCGTTTAGAGGGCGTGGAAATAGTTCCTGATAAAAAATCTTTTTTCTGGAGTGGCCGTTATCACCTTGACATGAATTCAAGAGATACTCTGGTGACAGACCTAAATGTATTGGCCGATTTTAATCCGGTTGTTCCCGATTCTTACCAGGGGGCCGAATTTTTAATGCTCGGCAATCTTGACCCTACGGTGCAGTTAAAAGTAATTCAGCAATTAAAAATCCGCCCTAAACTCATTGTTATGGACACAATGAATTTTTGGATGGAAATAGCATTGCCCCAGTTGGAGGAAGTATTAAAACTGGTAGATGTACTAATGGTAAATGATAGCGAAGCACGTCAATTAAGTGGCCAGTTTTCATTAGTAAAAGCTGCCAGGGAAATTTTGAGTATGGGCCCCAAATACCTGATCATTAAAAAGGGTGAACACGGAGCATTATTATTTCAGGAAGACAAAGTTTTCTTTGCACCTGCGTTACCCCTGGAAGAAGTATTCGACCCGACAGGAGCAGGCGATACTTTTGCTGGAGGTTTTATAGGGCATATTGCAAAAACAAAAGACATTTCATTTAATAATATGAAAACAGCCATTATCGTTGGCTCCGCAATGGCTTCTTATTGTGTTGAAAAATTTGGTCCACAACGTTTGAAAGAAATAACCAGGAAAGATATTGATGACCGTATCCAGCAATTTGTACAATTGGTAAATTTTGATATTGAATTGGTTTGAAGGGATGCTACCAATTAATGAATAAGTACCCATGGTAATTCGTGATAAATCGTGGTAAAAATGATCTCAAAACTTCCTGGCCAGGGTCACGACATTTTTAAACTTTTTGGTTTTTCCTAGCAGGTTGAAAATCTCAGTAAATACAATATATATTCCTATCGGTAATTTTTGAAGTTTATCATCTAGCCCATCCCATCTGAAATTACCCTGTGAAGCAAGGGTGGCATTTTTTGCAAGGTATCTAACCGATCTGCCATTTGCATCAAATATGGTTATGTTTCCTACATAACCGGGTGCCGTCATCTGGTATTGAATAGTAGCTAAATCATCAAATCCGTCATTATCTGGCGAAAAAGTTTTAGGTACAATAGTGATCATCCCTAAAAGTTGTTTGTCTATTTTGAATTGTGAATTTTGATAGCCTGGTGTTCCAAAACCTGCGGTAGATGCTGCTGAAGTCCAGTTGTTTTTATTTTGAGTTAGACTATTATAATCAATTCTTTCTAATGAAATACCCTCAGCATTATCAATCAGGGCAAAATGCCATTTAGCCTCATATTGTAATTCTTCAATACTATTGCCTTGATGGTTTTGAATAACAATTGATCCTTTATCATCTGGCAGAGAAGGAAGGGAAGGCAATTCCAATATGTTTTCAATATTCTTCAAAGTATAATTCAGTGTTAGCCATCTTTTACTTTCTGTAAATACTACATAATCGTTGGGGAAAAATAAATAACCCTTATTTGAAAGTTGCGTGATATTATACAATCCGCCAGAAGGATTTCGGTTCGCGATAGATACATGCTGCAGGTTAATAATCTTTTTACTTTTATTGTATAGTTCTATAAAATCAGCGCCATCGCTTTTAGGATTAAATAGAATTTCATTAATAATTACATCGGATGTATCCGCCATTGATGCTAACCCAGTCCTTACTTTATTGCTAGTTCCAATTATATTTCCAACACAATCTGTAATATTATTTGCAGAAAGACTATAAACATTGGTTACAGATAAAGGATGAGATAAATTTAATATCACATCGGTAAAGAGAGGCGCGACCGGCGTTGCCATAGCAGGGTTTCCAATATTCTTATCCAGAAAATAGCTTGAAGCATCCGCTGCATTGACACTATCAACAGGTTCCTCAAACACTACGATGATGGTCATGCTATCAATGGAGTAGGATCTCAATAAGGAGGGACCAGTATTGTCTTTATTATTTCCTTCTATTGAATTCTTTTTTCCCGGTGTTCCACCGCTCCGATCAATACTTGCCTTCCAGTTTGTCATACCCGCACATGGGTTTTTTGTGTCAATCATTTCAAGGGTCCATCCTCCATTAGATTTTACATCGTTTTGGTACCAGCCTTTATTATATTTTATGGCATGGATCGTAACACCTTCTTTAGACGTGAGATGAATCAGGTCTGTATCATTATCTAAAGAAGGGAAATTAGAAATTGCTATCGTACTTCCAAATGAATTAAAAATTGCGGCAGAAGGATTAGTACAAATGATCACTGTACTATCCGGCTTTAAAATATAATTGATCGAAATAGTGGCAGTTGAATTCTCATCACTGATCTTCCAGTCTTTCAGGTTAAAAGGAGTTGAGGATACATTTCTTATTTCGATGAATTCATATGAGGGTAATCCAACAGAAGGAGTTGGATCTGGAAAAATTTCAGTAACCAGAATATCAAAACGGCGAGCTACCTGCGCAGATACAAAGCCAGTATTGTGTAAAAGGGCAAGCATAGCAATTTTTAGCATGTATCGATTCATAGTCTTAAATAATAAAACATAAAAATATTTGCTCAGCAATCGTTTGCCCTATATTTTTGCACACGAAATGATGGTAATAAAACATACAAAACGCACTAAGAAACGTCCTGTGTTCAGGGAAGGATGATTATGTGTTTTTTGTACACAATATTCAGGGCCTTCCGGATGGAGGGCTTTTTTGTTGTTGTATTTGCCAGGCATTTTCACCGAACAGACAGGCAAAAAATATTCATCAAACAAATAAATACACAATGAAAGTTGCAGTAGTAGGTGCCACGGGATTGGTTGGCACCAAAATGTTACAGGTACTTGCTGAAAGGAATTTCCCGGTAACGGATCTAATTCCTGTTGCCTCTGAAAGATCGGTTGGAAAAGAAGTCGAATTCAAGGGTAAAAAATACAAGGTGGTGAGTATGAGCGACGCTATCAAGGCAAAACCTGCGGTAGCCATTTTTTCCGCGGGCGGATCCACTTCTCTGGAATGGGCGCCCAAATTTTCTGAAGCCGGTATAACGGTGATCGACAATTCTTCGGCCTGGAGAATGGATCCCACTAAAAAATTAATAGTACCCGAGGTCAATGCCGATGCATTAACGAAAGGAGATAAAATTATTGCCAATCCGAATTGCTCTACTATCCAGATGGTGGTTGCATTGAATCCACTTCATCAGAAATATGGGATAAAGAGAATTGTTGTTTCAACTTACCAGAGTGTTACCGGTACAGGAGTTAAAGCAGTAGATCAATTGAATGGTGAAAGAGAAAAGTCAGTAAAAGGATCGAACAGTGAATACCCGATGGCCTATAAATATCAGATCGATTTGAATGCAATACCACAGATTGATGTTTTTCTCGATAATGGATATACTAAGGAAGAAATGAAAATGGTGAATGAAACCAAAAAAATAATGCGTGATGATACCATTAGGGTCACGGCAACCACCGTTCGTATACCGGTTATGGGTGGACACAGTGAGAGTGTAAATGTAGAATTTGAAAAAGATTTCAGTTTGACTGAAGTAAGGGAATTATTGCAGTCTTCACCGGGGATAATTGTAGTTGACGATCCCGCGAATCAGCAATATCCTATGCCGATGGATGCTCATGAAAAAGATGAGGTGTTTGTTGGAAGATTACGAAGGGATGAAACTCAATCAAACACCTTAAACATGTGGATCGTGAGCGACAATCTCCGTAAAGGGGCTGCAACCAATGCTGTTCAGATTGCAGAGTATTGTTTAGAAAAACATCTGCTGCAGTGATTTGTTTCGTTGATTTCTTTGCATCCTTCGTGACTAGTGTGTTAGTGGCAAAAAAATAATAGCCACAAAGGCATTAATTCACAATATCAATCAATATATCTATCCAATTTATTACAGCACTCTGAGGGCTAATTTTCCAGGGCTCTGTTCAAAAATTTAATCATGGGTTGTAAGGCTTCAAAAGCCCCGACCGTTTTTTTAATTAAATCTTTTGAGAGAAGTTCAGCATCTGGGACTTCTCTCATAGCTAACCAGCTTTTCAATTTGAGGAATTCTGCCGCCGGATTGTCTTTTTCAAAACCTTGCGGTACTTTGATGAGCTTCATATCATCACCCGTATATAGGTCTCCGTAAACAGTTTTAAATTTTTTAGACGTAACGATCTGTCTGAATTCATCATAACAATAGTCGATTTCCTGTCTTACTTTTTTCATTTCCGGAGCCATGGGCACCCACAATCCTCCACCTACAAAGCTTTTTCCCGGTTCCAGATGAAAGTAATATCCAGCAAAGATCGATTTCTTGCCTCCACGATTTATACTTGCGCCAAAGTTCGATTTGTATGGAGATTTATCTTTTGAAAACCGCACATCCCGATTAATCCGGAACAGACATTTCTTAGCTGTTAGATCTTTTAAGTCTTCATCTTTTTTACTGTGCTTAACCAAAACAGCCTCAATGAAAGTTTCATAATCCTGCTTTGCTTCTTCATATTGATTTCGATGCGATTCAAACCAGGATTTATCGTTGTTTTTTGCGAGGGACTTCAAAAATTTTGGCGTGGTTGATTGCAGCATAGTCTTGTGTAATACGCAATAAAATTATGTTTTCAGAAATAACTTCCTGAATGAATACTGCAATGATTGCCTAAAAACTGAAAGGCCCATAAAACAGTCGCTTTATTTTATGAGCCTTTTCTAGTCGTTTAGATAACTTACTGCTTGATCCTTCCCCAGTTTTCACCACTTTTGATGCGGTACATGGTCATTTCACTAACGCCATATTTTTCCGCAAGCTTTTTAATGGTGATCTTCCGGTTTTTGTCGTTCAGGACCTTTTTGATGCTTTTAACCTTTGTAGCATTGAGTTTCAGGCCAACGGTGCGGTTTGCCTGCACTTTTTTGTACGCGATCTTCGCAGGACTGAATTGTTGATGATCGATCATTTCTTCTAAAGAAGCCCATTTAAGGTTCTTCACCGCATTTTCAAGTTTATTGTGATTGAGATGAATCACATACTTGTTTTTTGGGGAAGACTTTTTTAGAAACAACCGCGCAATTTCCCTGTGAATGTACAAAGTACCGTTGTTGCCTGGCCGATGCAGGTTAAGGGTTTTGTAACCCGTAGTGAGAGATCCTTGTAAAAGCTTGCCATCAGCCACCACATCTTTAGTATAACTGGCGATGCGGCCAAGTGAGGACAGAGCGTACTGTTTGCGGAGATGTTTCCAGCCTGGAAACTGTAAAGGTTTCCAGACCTCCCCCGGGAGTTTTTTTACCATCGCATTTTTCCTTTGTTTAAAGTTACTAAAAAACCAAAGTGTTAACCACTAAAATATATGATGACCTCAATCACTTTCTGATTAAGTGCAAAAATTCAGCCTCTCTTAATATCTTAATTGAAGATATCTTTTTTGCCTTTTCTAATTTGGAGCCTGCATCTTCACCAACTACCAGGTAGTTTAACTTACTACTAACGTTCCCGAGTAACTTACCCCCATTTTGTTCAACCATTTCTTCTGCATCACTTCGCTTTAAGGTAGGTAAAGTTCCTGTAAAAAGGAAGGTCTGACCATCCAGGATAGTGTCCGACAATGACGTTCTTTTTTTATTAGCTAGTTGCACGCCATGAGATTCTAATTTTGTCAGCATTTGGATATTGTCATCATTGTGGAAAAACTGGTAGATGCTGTTAGCCACTTTCGGACCAATATCCTCAAGGCTTTGGAGATCTTCAACAGAAAATTTTTGGAAGTCGAGTACATGCTTTATGGTCTGGGCCAGGGTTTTTGCCGTTGTTTCACCCACAAAGCGTATACCCAAGGCAAAGATTAAACGATGGATAGGTTGGGTTTTCGAGTTTCCTATTGCAGTTTGCAGGTTGGTAATGCTTTTCTCTCCAAATCCTTCCAGTAGCCGTATTTTATCATAAGGTAAGGTATATACGCCGGGTATATCATTAAGAAATCGTAATTCAAAGAATTTTTTAATGTTGGCATCCCCGAAGCCGCGTATATCCATTGCATCTTTACTGGTAAAATGGATCATCCGTTCTACTACCTGTGCTTCGCAGTTGATATTGTTGCAACGCCATGCAGCTTCTTCTTCTACTTTTACCAATACATCATTGCACACAGGGCAGTTGGTTGGAAAACGAATTTTCATTTCCTTACCTGTACGCGCATCGGCTAAAGACTTTACAATGTATGGAATGACGTCGCCGGCCCTTTCAACCAATACGGTATCGCCAATCATAAGATCTTTTTCGCGTATTACATCTTCATTAAAAAGCGATATTGAACCCACCGTGACTCCACCGATTGGTACAGGATCAATCTTAGCTACAGGCGTAATGGAGCCCGTTCTGCCTACCTGGAACTCAACACTCCGAAGTTTACTTGTGCCCTGGCGGGCCTTAAATTTATATGCTATGGCCCATCTGGGATGGTGAGTGGTCATTCCCATCCTCTCCTGAAGGTCAACATTATTCACTTTGATCACCATTCCGTCTATTTCGTAAGGGAGATTATCCCGGCCTGCTTCAAATTGCTGGCAATAGGCAAGAACCTCCTTTATTCCATTCGCAACTTTTTTTTCTTTTTCAGGACTTCGGAAACCCAGGCTCCATAATAATGCTAAAGTGTCAGAATGAGATTGCAATTCTTCAGGCACAGTATCATTTTCAATTAAAGTAAAGTAGCTGACATGATATAAAAACGCTTCGAGATTTCTTCTTCTAACCTCTGCAGGATCCTTAATGCGAAGCGACCCGGCTGCAGCATTCCGGGGATTTGCGAGTGGAGGTATATTTTGTTCGGCCAGTGCTTCATTATATTTCTTGAAATTGTTTTTATTCATTAAAACTTCACCCCGTATTTCGATGTGATGAATATTATACCTGGAAAAATTAGCTGATAAGGGAACCGATCGGAGCTGTTTAATATTAGAGGTGATTTCATCTCCTTCGATACCATTACCCCGGGTTGCAGCCCGCACGAGGGTATCATCTTCATAAATTAAAGAAATACTCGCTCCATCAAATTTTGGCTCCACGCAGTATTCAATTTCTTCAAGTTTTAAAAGCTCCATTGCCTTTCGGTCCCAATCTATAAGATCCTCCGCATTGTAGGAATTCCCCAGCGATAACATGGGAACAAGGTGTTGAACGGAGTTGAAACTTTTAGTTAAAACCGTGGCAATCCTTTGTGTTGGTGAGTTTGGAGTAATCGCATCAGGATTTTCCTTTTCAATTTTTTCGAGCAGTTTGTATAACATGTCATACTCAAAATCGGAAATAAGAGGATCATTTTGAACATAATAACGGTACTCCTGAAATCGTAAAACCGCTTTTAATGGATCCAACTGCCGAATATCAAAATCGGCATGAGTTGTATGCTTAAGTAATTTTTCGGTGATTTTCTGCAATTCAGTCATTTCCTTGGAAGAATACATACCAACAATATTATGGATAAAATTATACTGGAAACCCTCCTTTCTGCGAAAAAGCATCAGAGTTAGCTAAATTTCTATCAAAACTTTTTCTTGTAAATGTCTATTATTACTCTTATTTATTTCCAATGATTTTCCATACAGGTAAGCATAGGATGGATATGATTTAAACTTAAATTATTTTAGTAATTCATGGGCACAGCTACAAAGAAAACGATTCAACAACTTGTTTCAGACAATGGTATCCATTTTCAAATGGCAATTTCAGTTGATTGCGTAATTTTTGGTTTCGATAATAATGAATTAAAAGTTCTTCTGATTAAATCGGATTATGAAGAGTTTAATAATAAATGGTCTTTGTTGGGAGATCTGGTTCATTTAAAGGAAAATCCTGATTCCGCTTCCTACAGAGTTTTAAAAGAAAGAACAGGCCTTGATGATGTTTTTCTTGAACAGGTTCACACATTTGGAGAAGTTCACCGTCATCCAGCAGGAAGGGTTGTTACTATTGCCTATTATTCACTAATAGATATTAAACACCATCAATTAAAGCTTTCGCACAACGAACTCCACTGGCACCCGGTGAATGATATTGATGGAATGGCCTTTGATCATAAGAAAATCCTTTTAACCTGCCTTGGCCGGTTACAATCCAAGATTACTGATCACCCCATTGTATTCAACCTTCTTCCTGAAAAGTTCTCCCTCCGGGAATTGCAGATTTTATACGAAGCCATTTTAGGAACAAAACTAGACCGCAGGAATTTTCGAAAGAAATTTTTTATGATGAATTGGTTATCTGATGCCAATGAATGGGAAACAAATGTAACCCACCGCCCAGGCAGGCTTTATAGTTCCAAATTGTGTAAGAAATTAAGCCATTCATAAAAAAGTTTGAAACAAATCAGCTTTTAAACTCCTATTGTGTAAAATATACACTCCTCACTGCAGCATCTCATGTGTTATGCATGTCCTTACTTTCTGTTAAGGAAAATTTAATTTTTATTTTTTTTAGAATTACCTATCATTGTGTAACATTTACACATTGAAAATGCTCTCCGCATTTCATAAAACTATAAACGATTGCACTATGATCTTTAAGAAAATCATTAACTCATTTTTGTTACCAGCTGTATTATTAATAACCCAGGTAGCAATTTCCCAAAACAAAACTGTAACAGGCAGGGTAACTGATAGTAAGGATGGAAGTCCCATTCCTGGCGCATCTGTTCTTATAAAAGGGTCTACCGGGGGAACCAATACCAATCCTGAAGGTTCATTTACCCTAAGTGTGCCATCATCTGCTACTGCCCTAATTATTTCAGCAGTTGGTTTTACTGAACAGGAATTGAATATTACAGATGGCCCAATGACTATTTCCCTTGTATCGGGAGGTACGGGTTCTAATCTCAATGAAGTTGTTGTGGTGGGATATGGAACAGCAAGAAGAAAAGATTTAACGGGTTCTGTATCAACAGTTGCGGCAAAAGATTTTAATAAAGGAACGTACACTTCTCCTGATCAATTAATTCAGGGTAAAGCTGCCGGGGTTTTAGTTATTAATAATACAGGACAACCAGGTGGTTCAACAACAATCAGAATTCGGGGATCCTCTTCCATTAGGTCTGGTAACCAACCTTTGTTTGTAATAGATGGGGTGCCATTATCAGGAGGCACTGCACGCCCTGGTGGACAGGGAGGTGGTTTCGGAAATGACGGAGGCAACCCTCTTAATTATATAAATCCAAATGATATTGCTAATATAGAGATATTAAAAGACGCATCGGCGACGGCTATTTATGGCTCGAGAGGTGCAAATGGTGTTGTACTTATTACAACCAAGCGGGGCAAGTCGGGCGTACCTCAATTGGACGTAAATGGCTCAGCTGGGGTGTCAAACGTATTGAAAAAATTGGAGGTTTTAGATGCCGGGGAATACAGACAGGCACTAAAAGATTATGGAGTAACCAGCGGAGATTTTGGCGGCAACGTGGACGCCTTTGATGCGATCACACGTACATCCCTTACTCAAAATTATGGTGTGGCTATTGGTGGGGGTACCGATAATGGACGATACCGTATCTCTGCGGGTTATTTAGACCAAAAAGGAATCATTGAAACATCAGAATTGAAAAAAATTACTGCCAACCTAACATCTAATTTTAGATTTTTAGAAAGTAAGAAATTAGGTCTTGATATAAATGTATTAGTTACTCAAACTAACGAGAATATAGCTCCGATCTCAGCTTTTGTTGGTTTTACAGGTAACTTAATTTCTCAGGCTTTGCAATGGAACCCTACACATCCGTTGATAAAACCAGGTACAGATTCAGCATGGATTGACCCGGCCGTTGGGGAAACAACCGTCAATCCACTCGCTCAGCTAAATTATTTTAGTGACAAGGCAAAGGTTAATACGATCATAGCAAGTATTTCTCCTTCCTATAAAATTACCAACGATTTAGAGTATAAATTAATATATAGTGTGAACCGCCAGGTGGGCAAAAGAACTGGACAGATAAATAGGCTTTTAAATCAGGAAGGTGTTAAAGATAGAGGCCTGGCCTTTATCGGGAATCAGGAACAAACAAATACACAGGTGACCAACACCTTAAATTATAATAAAAAAGTATCTTCTGCTTTAAATGTAAATGCCCTTGTTGGTCATGAATGGCTTACTTATGATGCAAAAGGGAACGGCGGTTTCGGCCAGGATTTTACGAATGTGGGTTTGGATTATTATAACTATCAGCAATTTTCTACACAAAGTTCAAGAGGCGTTTTTTCGTTTGCGTCACCAACGACGGAACTGCAGTCCTTCTTTGGACGGGCTATTATAAATCTTATGGATAAGTATTTGATAACCGGAACAATGAGGGCCGATGGTTCCACCCGATTTGGTGAGAACAACAAGTACGGGTATTTTCCTTCGGTAGGTGTTGCCTGGAATATTTCTCAGGAAGAATTTTTATCAGGTAGTAGAATGATTAACAATCTGAAATTGCGTGCGAGCTGGGGTAAAACAGGTAACCAGGAATTTCCATCAGGCGCATCTTTAAACAGGTTCGGATTTGGACAGCAATCGATTTCTCAATCTAACTATGGCAATGCAGATTTGAAATGGGAATCATCAACTACAACAAATGCAGGAATTGATTTTACCATTCTTAACAACAGGCTGAGTGGTTCAGTGGATTATTTTTACAAAAAAACCACAGATGTTCTGTTTGAACAAAATATTGTACAACCAGCCCCCGGTGGTAAGATCTGGATCAATTTACCCGGTTATGTTTTAAATAAAGGTGTTGAAGTTACTTTACTCTCTAATATCTTGTCCACTAAGGATATGAACTGGAACATTGGCGGTAATGCTTCATTCCTTAAAAATACAGTAAGTGGATTAGCGGGTTTTTATGAAACAGGAGATCTCAGGGGCCAGGGTTTTTCTAATGTAAGGGGTCAAAGATTAACTGCAGGACAACCATTAAACGTTTGGTATCTGAGAAGATTTGAAGGAATCGATAAAGCATCCGGTCAAAGTATTTTTACGGATGGCGGAAATACACTTTACTATTCAGGTAGTCCTAATCCGAAAATGCTTTTGGGTCTATCAACAGATTTCACCTATAAGAAGTTATCTGCGACCATCAACATGAACGGCACATTTGGACATTATCTGTTTAATAATACTGCTGCGTCTGTTTTAGGAATAGGTAATTTAGGAACAAGGAATATTGCAAAAGATCTAATCGGAACAGATATTAAAGAAGCAATTTCAAACGCTCCGGCACCTTCTTCCCGAAATCTTGAAAAAGGCAATTATATCAAGATGGCCAATGCCAGCCTGGGTTATAGGGTAGGAGATATCGGAAAGAGCATCCGAAATCTATATATTTCGCTGACCGGGCAAAATTTATTTGTCATAACGAAGTATAAAGGTTTTGATCCTGAAGTGAATACGGATGGCGGCGTTGACGGGATCCCTTCACTAGGTATTGAATACATTCCTTATCCTTCTGCCAGGACCATTCAATTAGGAATAAATTTTACATTATAATATTTAAATTGATTGTATATGAAGAGTTTTAAATTTTTGTTTGTATTCTTTTTAAGTCTTCTTTTCTTTTCCTGCACAAAACTGAAAGAAGATTTTAGGAGTGAACTAGACCAAAACAACACGAGTAGTATTACTGCTGAACAGTTACTGACAAGTGCTTACAATTCCGTAGGTGGCACATTTCAGGGGAATGGCAATTTAATTTCTTCTGCAGAGGTTACTACCGATGAAGTAATTGTGCCTACCCGTGCGGGTGACTGGGATGATAATGGACTATGGAGATCATTGCACCTTCATTCCTGGAATGCTGATCATAGTTTCTTAAGCGGTGCTTTTAATAGCTTATTGTCAACACAGTTTGCAGCTTCAAATGTGTTGAAATTTAATCCTTCCGCTCAACAAGCTGCAGAAGCAAGATTCCTGAGAGCCTTATCCATGTTTTGGGTATTGGACGGCTGGGACCAGGTACCTTATCGGGAAGATCTTACTGATTATAGAGTATTGCCTAAAACGCTCAAAGGTACTGAGGCAGCTGACTTTATCATAAGTGAAATAAATGCGATTATCAGCACTCTTCCTGATACAGGACCCGCATCTCTGGCAAATAGAAATGGTGCACGGGTCTTATTAATGAAGGTATACTTAAATAAAGGGGTATATGTAAACAGGGCTACCCCCACTTTTAATGCAGCAGACATGGCCCAGGTCATTACTTTGGCGGACCAGATAATTTCCAGTGGTAAATATGATTTGAGCGCCAATTTTTTTGATAATTTTTCTCCGGATAATGACCTAAAATCCAAAGAAAGCATCTTTACCTTACTTAATACTGGCACTTCTGCGCGGGGGTCTGATGCGATGCGCGGGTTTACGTATATGGTTTCTCATTACAATATGAACCCTGGGGGCTGGAACGGCTGGTCTACACTTTCTGAATTTTATGATAAGTTTCAGGCTACCGATCAGAGGAGAGGCGTGTATTATGACTATCCCGGTGCTCTTCCAAATCCCGGCAAAAGACAGAACGTTGGATTTCTTATAGGGCAACAATATAATTTAACGACAGATGCACCATTAAATGCCAGGAACCCTGCTACTGCTCCTTTAGCTTTTACCAGAGAAGTGAAAATAAGAGAAACGGATCCAAATACATTGGAATTATCAGGAATAAGGGTTATTAAATATCCTTTTGATTATGGAACTTCTGGCGATTTTAAAAAGAACGATTATAACATGTTTAGATATGCAGATGTTCTCCTGATGAAAGCTGAAGCAATGCTAAGGACAAACAACGCTGGTGCTGCTTTGATCCTCGTGAATTCTATACGTACAAAACGTGGAGCGGTACCTTTACTCGCTCTGGATTTGAATGCTCTTCTCGATGAAAGAGGACGTGAAATGTATTGGGAGAGTTACAGAAGACAGGATTTGATAAGGTTTGGTAAATATTTGCTGCCATGGCAGGAAAAACCTGCAGATGTAGGAGGTACTAAAAATCTTATATTCCCTATCCCTAGCAATCAATTAGCTGTTAATCCTAACCTTACACAAAACCCAGGTTACAGTAATTAATAAAATAAAATTTAAAATACCCTCAAAAGGCCATTCGTATGAATGGCCTTTTTATCTTTGAATGTATACCACCGATGAAGGTTCAATATTCTTTGTTGATTGCGTTGTTATTTTTAAGTTGCCAACCCAGGCAGCCGGCAACACCCACCTTATTTCAGTTAATGGAAAAGACGGGCATTGAATTTACAAATACAATTTTTAATACTAAAGACTTTAATATTTTCAGCTACCGTAACTTCTACAATGGAGGAGGGGTTGCAGTAGGTGATATAAACAATGATGGACTGTCGGATGTATTTTTTACTGCAAACATGGGAAGCAATACCCTTTACCTGAATAAAGGTAATTGGCAATTTGAAGATATTTCAGAAAAGGCAGGGTTCGGACAAAAGCAAGACTGGAGTACCGGAGTTGTGATGGTAGATATAAATCACGATGGCTGGCTGGATATTTACGTTTGTAATGCAGGATATATAAATAATACTGCTCCAGAAAGTAGATTGTATATTAATAATGGAACTTCATTAAAAGGCGGTATTAGTTTTACTGAATCGGCATCGGCCTATGGCTTATCAAATAAAGGAGGATATGCTACCCAAGCTGCATTTTTTGATTTTGATCTTGATGGAGATTTAGACGCTTTTATCATCAACAATAGTTTTATCCCCGTCAATACACTTAATTATGCCAACAAGCGGAATCTAAGAGCAATGGATTGGCCTGTAGCTGATTTTTTAAAAGGTGGTGGAGATCGGTTTTTTAGAAATGACAATGGCATATTTAAAGACGTTAGTCAGGAAGTTGGTGTACATGGTAGTTTAATTAGTTTTGGTTTGGGAGTTACAGTTGGCGATGTTAATGGAGATCATTACCCTGATGTATATGTATCAAACGATTTTTTTGAAAGAGATTATTTATACATCAATCAAAAAAATGGCAGTTTTAAAGATGAACTGGAAACCTGGATGCAACATACAAGTCTTGCTTCTATGGGGGCCGATTTGGCTGATATAAACAATGATGGGCACCTTGACCTCTTTGTTACAGATATGCTTCCCGATGATGATTATCGATTAAAAACAACTTCAGCGTTTGAAAGCATCGAAATCTATCAACTTAAAAAGAAATCAGGATTTTATCATCAATATATGCAGAATACCCTGCAGGTGAATAATGGAAATGGAAAGTTTGTTGATGTAGCAAATTATAGTGGAGTGGCCGCCTCTGACTGGAGCTGGGGGGGTCTGATGTTTGATGCCGATAATGATGGACTAATAGATTTATACGTATGTAATGGCATTTATAATGATGTAACCGACCAGGACTTCATAGATTTTTTTGCGAATGATGTTGTGCAAAAAATGGTATTTACAGGCGAGAAAGCAGAGATTGATGAAATCATAAATAAAATGCCATCTAATCCTATTCCCAATAAAGCATTCAAAAACCAGGGCAATCTGCGATTTTCAGATGAAGGAGAAAAATGGGGGTTGGCACAAACTTCTTTTTCTAACGGGGCTGCTTATGGCGATCTTGATAATGATGGCGATTTGGACCTGGTAATAAATAATATAAATCAAAAAGCTTTTGTTTATAAAAACAATAGCCGTGAAACCACTACAAATAACTACGTTGCCATTTTATTAAAAGGGAAAGGCAGCAATACATTTGCCATTGGCAGCAATATTAAAATATATCAGGGTAATGACATTCTTACCCGTGAACTTATTACTGCACGGGGTTTTCAATCATCAGTAGATAATAAAATAGTAGTTGGGCTCGGAAAGAAAGCGGTGGATTCCATTACGATTACCTGGCCAGATCATTCCTATTCCAGGATTAATCAGCCAGTAATCAATAAACTGCATATTGTTCAGCAACCTGATTCACTGGAATCTTCAAAACCAAAAGAGCTTTCACGGGACCCTATATTAGAGCTTATCGCCCAATATTTTGACAAACACAAGGAAAATGAATTTGTAGATTTTTATGCCGAACGACATATTCCGGTAATGATTTCCAGGGAAGGTCCGCGGACTGCCCAGGGTGATGTGAACGGAGATGGATTGAGTGATGTATATATTGGAGGAGCAGCAAATCAGGGTGGGCAATTGTATTTGCAAACTGCTGCAGGTTTCGTGAAGAAGAAGGTGGATATTTTTGATCGACATGCCGAGTTTGAAGATGTGGCCACTTTATTTTTCGATTGCGATAACGATCGTGATCTGGATCTTTTTATTGGGTCAGGCGGCAACAATCTTCCCCCCAACAGCAGTCAGTTACAACATCGGTTGTATAAAAATGATGGTAGGGGTAATTTTCAGATTGAACCAAATTCTTTTCCTCCGAATAGTATGAACATTTCAGTTGCTTCAGCAAATGACTTTGATAACGATGGGGATCAGGATTTGTTTGTAGGAAGTAGAAGTGTTCCATACAGTTATGGGATTTCCCCTTCCAGCTATTTATATGTAAATGACGGCACCGGCCATTTCCAGGATATTGCACAAAATCAAAAAAGCGGTATTGGCAAGATAGGTATGGTGACTGCCGCAATATGGAAAGATGTTGCTGGTGGAAAAGAAAACGAACTCATTGTGGTGGGCGAATGGATGAGCCCTCGTGTTTTTTCATTTGTTGCAGGAAGAATGGAAGAAATTAATACCAATTTGAATGCTTTAAATGGTTGGTGGCAATCCATCGCTTCAAGCGATCTGGATGGAGATGGAGATCAGGATTTAATTTTGGGAAACATTGGTGAAAATTTTTATCTCCGACCACAAACTACGAGTCCGGTTAAATTGTGGATCAATGACTTTGATTTAAATGGGGTTTTTGAAAAAATAATTACACGCACAATTGGGAATAAGGACGTCCCGGTTTTTTTAAAGCGCGATTTGACCGATCAGGTTTCTTCCCTCAAAAAACAGAATTTGCGGTATTCCGACTATGCAAAAAAATCAGTGCAGGAATTGTTTGAAGCAGATATTATTAAAAATTCTGAGGTAAAAATTTTCAATTACACAAGTTCTTGCATAGCATTCAATAACGGCAATGGTAGTTTTAATATTCAGAAATTACCACCGGACGTACAATTTTCGTCAGTGAATGCAATTCTTTGTACCGATATTAATCTGGACGGAAAGCCAGACCTTATATTAGGGGGAAATCAGTTTGGGTTTCAACCCCAATTTGGAAGATTGGATGCGAGCATGGGGCTCGTATTGTTGAATAGGGATAAGAGGCTCTTTGAAAGCATTCCCCCCCAACACTCGGGTCTTTCCTTAAATGGTGAAATAAAAGATATTCACGCTATACCTGGAAAAAATTCCAGGTATATATTGATCTTACAGAATAATGAATTTCCGGTTTTGTACAAAATCAAAACACCTCCCGGTTGATCCGATTGTGGATTTTAGAACTATACCCTGTAGACCCAGGGAGCAGTCTAAGGTCTTATTCGCATCAGAGAAACTATTTCGTTGTAGATAAATGTTCAAATTGAAGCATAAAAAAATATTCTCGAAGTATAGAGTCTACCAACTGAAAAATTTATTTATTTTTTTTTCATGCACAAATGCAGAATGGTAAAAAACTGCAGCCATGCAGACCCGTGAGAAGTCACAACAAACGCTCTATATTACTTTAAAATCTGTCCCGCCATACAAGGATATCTCATCTTCTTTTTTATTACTTATTACAGTTGCTGAGAAAATTTGTATTGGATAATAGTAATGGGTTACAAATAACCGGGGTAGTCCGGAATATACAAAACTTTAATATTCGCAAATAGAAAGCACTTATAACTTCAGAAATATCGATAGTATCATTAGTTAGAGATGAGAAACGAACTTCAACAAAATAGAAAATAATAAAATCTATAAAAGATTACAGTATAGGATAATAAAGCCTGGTAACCCAATTGATCGAATCGGGATTGTTCATTCGATCGGTTACCAGTGACTCAAATGGAATTGCCGGAGATTTTATTTGGTAATCTTTTAAATAATTTTCCATTTCGGCAAACGCCTTATCAACGCTACGACGCCCGCCTTTCACTTCCGCTACCAATATTCTTCCAGGCACCATCCGTTTAAATGCAAAATTTCCACTACTTTTTACTTTCATGTTGACCGGGATGGCAACCATCGTTTCAAAATGATTGCTATCAGATCTCAAAATATTCAACATGGGGAAATTGGTCTCTTTTGCGCCTTCGCGCGAAATGAATTGTTTTAATTCTTTGATTAGTATATAAATTTCTTTTGTATTGGGGTAGTGGGAGGTGCTCATTTTAGTAGCTACCAAAAGGGTATCGAGTACTGTGATTTCCTGAATTTTAAGGTTATATATGTTCTCTATCTTTCCCAGGAATCTCTGAAGGCTGCTAAAAATTACATCCATATTTTTTTTAATCTCTTTAGCCCGCTTGTAGCGGCGGATTTTACTCAAAGGATCTGTACCTGTTTCCATTACACATTCCCAACGCAGAGCGGTGGACTCTTTTTTTAAGGGTACTATCACGATATGGCTATTCAATTCCTGAGTGTCGTGGGTAAAAACAATTTCGATGGCGTTTATTGATTTATTATTAATAACATAGCGGGTGTTATTATAAATAAAATTGCCTTTTTGATTTCCATCGATTCCAGATTTTCCGACAAACGTTCCGGGCCACCACTGCATCCATTTACTTTCTTCCGAAACATATCTGTATGCAGCCTCCGAATTAGCCTCTATAAATGCTGTTTTTGATATTTCTAATTTGTTTGGAATGAAAATATAAATTGCGGCTACTATTCCAATCAAAACAGTTATAATTCCAACTAACCATTTAATCATAAGAGACAAATTTTAGGGAAAAAATTGCATAACAAATTATGCATTGGCTACTTAATATTCCGCTGCTTTTGAATGATAAATTCTATTATTTCCTCAATCGGGGTATCAATCCTTGAAATCGCATCCTTAATATCTTCCCTGTTCACCTGGGCTGCGAAGGAAGGTGTTTTTAATTTCTTTTGTATACTCTTGCTGTCTAATCCTTCATACATTGTCGGTCTTACCAAAGTTGCAGCATGAATAAACCCTGACAATTCATCAAAAACATAAATCATTATATCCATCGTGTTTTCAGGCTCAACACCAAAATATCTGGGTCCATGGGAAGCAATACAATGAAGTATTTCAGGATCAATCTTTCTATTTTCCAGTTCTTCGATTATGATCCTACAATGGTCATCGGGATTTTTCTCCCAGTCGGCATCATGTAATAAGCCTGCCAATTCCCATTTCATTGCAGTTGGAGAATCGGCATTTTCTTTTTCAAGGGCCCATGCTTTCATTACAGCTGCAACCTGTTTCATATGCAATCGCAGCCGATCATTTATTACCCAGCTGTTCAGCAATTCGTTTGCTTCGTCTAGGGTCATTAAGTTTCCGGCATTTGAAGAATCGCCAAAAACAAATCTAGTCAACCGGTGAACACCCATATTTTTGGTATTATGTACGATATATTAAGTATGATGTATGAACCGCCAAACTTACGATCCATCCTAAAAAAGAAGGGGGTTTATAATTAGCATCAAAATTTATATTGTTAATCAGCAAGTTACAAAGGTACGATAAAAAATAGTTTATATATTTTTTGGTAGCGAAGATTCAGATACCCTACCTTTGCGCTCCATTTAAAAAATTATTTTTCCAGGGTTGGCGGAGAAATACAAACAAAGAACAATGAGTAAACTACATTTCACTACAAAACATGCAAATGCGGCTACCATTAAACACAACTGGTATGTTGTGGATGGTACCAATCAAACCGTTGGACGCATGTGTGCTAAAATAGCTGCCGTACTTCGCGGTAAGAATAAAGCCTATTATACGCCACATGTCGATTGCGGAGATTTTATTATTGTAATTAATGCCGATAAGGTAAAGTTTACCGGCAATAAAATTGATGACAAGGAATACCTAACTTTTTCAGGGTATCCCGGTGGTCAAAAAGCCGAAACAGCAAGAAATTTATTAGCCCGTCGTCCGGAAGCAGTTATTGAAAGAGCTGTTAAGGGAATGCTGCCTAAAAATCGCCTGGGACGCAAAATGTACAAAAAATTATTTGTGTATGCCGGCGCTACGCACGAGCAAATAGCCCAGCAACCAAAAGAGTTAAAATTCTAAATCAGTCAGCCTGAAATATGAAATTTCCGATTTCATATTTTCTTGCTTTCAAATTTTCAAAATAACCATGGAAAAGCAAAAAAATGCCGTAGGTCGCCGGAAGGAAGCCGTAACAAGAGTGTTTCTCTCAAAGGGCCAGGGCAATATAACGGTGAACGACAAAGATTATAAAGTATATTTTTCCCTGCAGTATTTGCAAAACCAGGTGGAGTTGCCATTGAAAACCGTTCAGCAATTAGACAAATTTGATGTAAAGATTAATGCTGCAGGTGGTGGGGTAAAAGGTCAGGCGGAAGCCGCAAAACTTGGGATCGCACGTGCTTTAGTTGAATTAAATCCTGAGTTTCGGCCTGCTTTGAAGGCGGTGGGAGTATTAAAACGTGATCCACGATCTGTAGAACGTAAAAAATTCGGCCATAAAAAAGCTCGTAGAAGCTATCAATTCTCTAAACGTTAATTAGTTGATAGTTCATGGTTCATAGTTCAGAGGAAAACAATTAAGGAAGAATCGATCATCAACCAAAATCTTTATAATACTTAAATATGGAAAACAACACTTCATTACAACAGCAGTTACTAGAAGCAGGTGTACATTTCGGTCACTTGCGTAAGAAGTGGAACCCAAAAATGTTGCCTTTTATCTTTGCTGAAAAGAAGGGTATTCATATCATCGATCTAAATAAAACAACAGAAAGTCTGCAGGAAGTCGCCGGCGTATTGAAGCAGATTGCCCGTAGTGGAAAAAAGATCATGTTCGTGGGAACTAAAAAGCAGGCAAAAGAAATAGTTACCGAATGTGCACGCAGAGTAAATATGCCATTTGCAACAGAGCGTTGGTTGGGTGGGATGCTTACCAATTTCAATACCGTTCGGAAGAGTGTAAAGAAAATGCAAAATATTGATAAGTTGTTGAACGACGGAAGTGCGGAAAGCCTTACAAAAAAAGAGCGTCTGCAATTACAGCGCGACCGTGATAAAATGGATAAGGTTTTAGGTGGTATTTCCCAATTAGGCCGGGTGCCTGCTGCTTTGTTCATTATCGATATTGGTCACGAACATATTGCATTGGCAGAAGCAAAACGGTTAGGCATTACAACTTTTGGAATCGTTGATACGAACTGCGATCCTAACAAAGTGGATTTTGCTATTCCTGGAAATGACGATGCTACCAAATCAATCGCTATCATTACACAATACATAACCGCTGCAATTGCTGAAGGGTTGGCTGAAAGACAGGCTGCAAAAGATGAAGAAGTTGAGGATGTAGCTTCCGATGATAATGAAAAGAAAGCAGCCCGTTTACAAGCAGAAGCGGAATCTGAAGCAGGTCGTGGACGAGGAGGGCGTGGTAGAAGTGCTTCAGGCCCAGGTGGCGCAGGAGGTGGTGCGGGCAATCAACCGAAACGTCGTATGCACGGTGGCGGTGGTGGTGGCGGCGCACGTAGGCCGGGTGGTGGAAGATAAATCCATATCCCCTTAAGAGTGAATTCGAATCTTGAGTACATAAATTAGAAAATTTGTACCAGCAATGGTACTAAAAGCTCTCCCTTTTGGGAGTTGGAGGGTCAAATATGTCGACAGCAACAATTACTGCAGCTGATATCAATAAACTCCGTCAGGCGACGGGGGCAGGTATGATGGATTGCCGGAAAGCACTTACAGAGACAAATGGTGATTTTGAATCTGCCATTGATTGGTTAAGAAAAAAAGGCGCCAAAGTCGCGGCTCTACGGGGTGATCGCGAAGCTAAAGAAGGCGTGGTGATTGCAAAAACTACTGATAATAACAAAACAGGGATTGCAGTATGCGTTAGTTGTGAAACTGATTTTGTTAGTAAGAATGCAGACTTTGTTGCTTTCGCACAAAGTATTGCAGATACTGCCATTTCAAACAATGTAAAAAGCATTGATGAATTAAATGGATTAAGCATTAATGGTGCTAAAATTTCTGATCTTGTAAATGATAAATTAGCAAGTATTGGTGAAAAGATTGGTATTACTAAATTGGAAAGAATCGATGCTGATTTCGTTGCTTCTTATATTCATGGTGCAAACCGGATTGGTGTTTTGGTTGGGATGAATAAACAAGCAGTAGAGGCTGGCAAAGAAATAGCTATGCAAATTGCTGCTATGAACCCTGTAGCACTTGATACGGCAAGTGTTCCAGCTACAACCATTGAAAGAGAAAGAGCCATTGTAACAGAACAAATAAAAGCCGACCCTAAAATGTCAGGGAAGCCTGCCGAAATGATTTCTAAAATTGCTGATGGAAAATTAAATGCTTTCTTTAAAGAAAGCACCTTATTAAGTCAGCCTTTTGTAAAAGATAGCAGCAAAAATGTTGCTGATCATTTAAAAGGAATTGATGCTGATTTAAAAATAATAGAGTTTAAGCGGGTAGCATTAGGATAACTTGATTAACGGGAACTTTTGGTTCCCGTTTTTTTTTGATAAGTATCATCTAAATATCCAAAATGAATCATCACTTTAATTCATGAACTCATTTTTCGATTTCTATTTAGAACAGTATTGTGCTGGAACAGCAAAAAATCTTTTCTTTGTACTCCGGCTTCTATTCTGAAATATTATAAAACTCCTGAAATCATCTCATGCTACCAAAGTATAAGCGTATTCTCCTTAAGCTGTCCGGAGAATCATTGATGGGCGATAAAAGTTTTGGATTAGACACTGTAGTTATTGAACAGTATGCCAACGATATTAAAGCAATAACAGAATTGGGTGTTCAGGTGGCGCTCGTCATTGGTGGGGGTAATATTTATCGGGGTATGAATGAAAAAGATACTGGTATAGAAAGGGCACATGGTGATTATATGGGAATGCTGGCCACCGTAATTAATGGGATGGCTCTGCAGGCGATGCTTGAAAAAGTGAAAGTATTCACACGATTGCAAAGTGCCATAAAAATGGAACAGATTGCTGAACCTTATATTCGGCGTAGGGCTATGCGGCATTTAGAGAAAGGAAGAGTTGTAATCTTTGGCGCAGGCACGGGAAATCCTTACTTTACTACTGATACTGCAGGTTCATTGCGAGCTATAGAAATACAAGCTGATGTCATTTTAAAAGGAACGAGAGTGGATGGAATTTATACTGCTGATCCAGAAAAAGATAAAACCGCCACAAAGTATGAGACCATTACTTTCCAGGAATGTATATCTAGGAACCTCCGTGTAATGGATATGACTGCTTTTACTTTATGCATGGAAAATCAACTTCCCATTATTGTTTTCGATATGAATAAACCTGGAAATCTTCAAAGAGTGGTTACCGGCGAAAGGGTAGGCACCTTGGTAAAAGATTGATTTTCAATCCTCATAAAATATTCTTTTAAAGTATGCTTGCATATCTGCGGATGGATATGTATTTTTCGAATCTGAAAAGCCACCAGTTAGGTGGTTTTTTAATGTCTTCATTCAAAGATCCCTTGGAAAACGGTTTATATTTTGCCCCAAAAGGGTTAAAACCCCCGAACCGTTATGAATACATTCTTGGTCATTCTTGGCTTCCAGATTTCCCTTGGACTGCTTGAAGTCATTATCTTCCAGATAGGAGGTATTATATTGGGAATAGCTATACATTTCTTTTTTATCAGTCGCAAATCAATGAAGTCCGTTCATCAATCGGTTTCTCCTGATGAACCCGGTATTTCTGAAGTTGATGAATGGCGGTTAAAATACTATGAGCAAATAGATCTGCAAAAAAAATGGGAAGAAGAGACACGTGGCGAATTGGAAGAAAAGCTGGAACAGGAGCAATTTCTCCGTAAAAAACTTGAAGAAACACGAAATGAATTGCAGGTTCTACGGGAAGCACCCGTTGAACCACTTCACCAGGATGTACAACCTGGAGAATATTTAGCTCAACTCGCTACTGCTCAGGTTAATTTATCAGATCACAATCAACGGATCACTCGTTTGCTGGAACAAATTGATTTATTGAAGGAATCTGAGCGGAAACACCTCGATACAAAGCAAGCAAATGAAACATTGCAGATTCAATTACGCGATTTCCGTCAGGCATTGTCTGATAAAGAATCTGAAATTAAACAGATAAGGCAACAGCAATTATTAATACATGAATTGAAAGAAAGATTGGAAAAGGCGCATGATGAATATAATGTATTGCAGGATAAACTTCAGAAACTGGAAACCCATATCTCGAAACCCCAGAACCGGACTTTCGAATACGAGGAATTGCAGCAATCCTATTTTAAACTCACGAAAGAATGTGATGAAATTAAAATGAAACAGTTGGCGATGTTGGAAGAAAACCAAAGATTATCGAGATTACTCGCAGATACGGAGGATAAGTTGCGCGAATCAAACTTCCAACGGCAGCAGTATTTACGGAAGGTTACCTTTCTTGAGGAATTGAATCATGATCTTCAGGAACTTTCAGGTCATCACAAGAAATTAGAAAGCCAGATGAGACGCATTGGTGAAATCGAGATGATGTTAAATAAAAATTCAGAGAGTCAATAATATTTCAAGTACGAAATACGAAGTACAAAGTAAGAAGTACGAAGTAAGAGAAAAGAAGTGTTTAACTATAATATTAGATAGTTGAAACTTCGTACTTCGTATTTCATACTTCGTACTTTTGTATTTTCCTCAAGTACTGAAATTATTATAAATGTCATCCATCGCTGATATCCGCAAAGAGTATATATTACAAACACTCGAAGAAGAATTAGTTGACCCCGATCCATTCAAACAATTTGAAAAATGGTGGAATGAAGCAATCACGGCTTCAATTGATGAAGTCAATGCAATGACACTGGCAACCGCTTCTTCAGATGGATTGCCTTCAGCACGCATTGTATTACTGAAAGGGTATGATGCAAATGGGTTCCTATTTTTTACTAATTATGAAAGTTTTAAAGGAAAACAAATTGATGAAAATCCCAGGGCCTGCCTGGTTTTTTTCTGGAAAGAATTAGAACGCCAGGTTCGAATTACCGGATTGATACGTAAGATCAGCGCAGAAGCGAACGATGAATACTACCAGAGCCGGCCTATCGGTAGCCAGATCGGTGCCCATGTTTCACCGCAAAGCCAGGTAATCGAAAGCAGGGAATGGCTTACCACCAGGGAGTATCAGCTTCTAAAAGCTCATGAAGGAAATCCCATAAATCGTCCTGCAAACTGGGGAGGATATTGTGTGCAGGCTGTCACCATAGAATTTTGGCAAGGCCGCCCTAACCGCCTTCACGATCGGATACAGTATAGCTTACAGAATAATGGAGAGTGGAAGATTGAGCGTTTAGCTCCTTAAGAAATAAGTACGAAAAGCGAAGTACCCAGTACGATGGATTTTGAGGGGTGATGTACTAATGATTACTATTTCTATATTATATAAATGATTTACCGTCAGGATGAAATTTCACTTCAGTTCTTACATCGTACTTCATACTTTGTACTTAGTTTATTCCTTAGTACTTTTCTTCGCAGCAGCTTTTTTGGTATTTGCCGGTCTGCTTTTGCCAAAAGAACCCTTGAAGGTCTTTCCTTTTTTCGTTTTCTTATCGCCTCTGCCCATGATGTTTATAATTTAAAGAAATAGATATTTGTTTGAAATGCAATGTTAACCCATTCTTTTGTATTTGTAAAAAAGCCTTCTGAAAAAAACAAATCAGAAGGCTTTGAATGCAGTGGGCACAGCATTATAATTTAGCTTGCAATTCTTTACCTGCTTTAAATCTGGCTACTTTTTTAGCTTTGATTTTGATAACAGCGCCGGTCTGAGGATTGCGGCCATTACGGGCAGCCCTTTTGGAAACAGAAAAAGTTCCAAAACCAACCAGTGTTACTTTTCCGCCACCTTTTAAGGTTTTAGTAACGGCTTCAACAAAAGAATCTACAGCAGCATTAGCTTGTGTTTTGGTAACACCTGCATCATCTGCGAGTTTTGCGATTAATTCAGCTTTGTTCATAGTGTGATATTTTATATTTAAGCAGCAACAAATTTAGATGCTTTTTTATTGTAACAAAATTTTTCTGAAAAAAATGTAAGTAGCACAGGGACTGTAAAAGCCGCACGGGACAAGGATTTCGGGTCGATGTACTGTATTTCATACCAGGTAAAGAATTATAGTCACCTGCGAAAAACCGCTACCATGCTGTGTTTCAGAAGCCTGGCCCTGGAATGCTTGCCTGCAAAGCATTTGAAAGATTGTGTTACTTTCCTTTTTACAGAAAGCGAATAAAATCTTATCCACAATTAGTGCAAAACTTCCATTACAGTTCGGAAAGAAATAATTTGATCTCCCCAATGTTTATTTGCATGTTCTCTGAGGAGAGTTGCATACTCTTGTAAGTAATCCTGGTACTTCGCAAATGTTGAGGCATGATACTGGATAGCATAGGTGGGGCCTTCTTCTTCATCTGTTTCAATTAAACGCAATATTTTGAATTCAAAAAAACATCCCGTCTGTAACATTCGTGGAATATGGTCTTCCTTCATCCATTGGAACCATGGATCATGAATAGTCCAATTTACTTTTGTTGTTACGTTATAAATGATCATGACCTTTATAATATTATCTCTAAATATACCGGGCAATGATCACTATGCTTTATATCGGGAAATATATTTGCATCAATCAATTTATTTTTCAAAGTGTCAGTAACATTAATATAATCAATACGCCAGCCCTTGTTCTGCGCACGAACTGTTGGGAAGCGCTGGCTCCACCACGTGTACTGATGTGGCTCAGGATGTAATTCGCGGAATGAATCAACAAATCCATTGGCAAAAAAAGTATCCAGCCACGCACGTTCTTCCGGAAGAAACCCCGATGATTTTTTATTCCCTTTGGGATCATGAATATCTATATCCTTGTGAGCTATATTGTAATCACCACAAAGAATAAGTTTTGGATATTGCTTTTTTAATTCGTTGAGATAAAGCATGAATTCATCAAGCCATACATATTTGAATGTTTGTCGCAAATCGCCTGAAGTTCCGGATGGAAAATAAGCATTGATCAATCGAACATCACCAAAATCCAATTGTAGAATTCTTCCTTCATCATCACTTACTTTATTATTATTGCCGTATTGGATATTATCTGGTTTTATCCTGGTAAATACCGCAACACCACTATAACCTTTTTTCTCGGCAGAGTACCAGTAATCTTCATATCCCAGTTCATTAATAACTTTAAAATCGATATTGTCTTTTGCAGCTTTTGTTTCCTGCAAACAAATCACATCAGCCGGATCCGTTTTTAACCAATCAACAAACCCTTTGTTGATAGCGGATCGTATGCCATTTACATTATAGCTGATTATACGCATAGGATTGTTTAAATTGAAAGGCAATTTACATATTAACATGAAAGCATCCTTAAAAGAAAGGCAACCGATTATTCCCGCAAAGTCTCATGTGTATTTGGAAGGCCCTAAAAACCGCAGCTATGAATTTGCCTTTGCCTGGAAGGTCTTCGGGCAATTCATAAAAGCTTTTCGTACGCTTCATTTCGTTGGCCCATGCATTACCGTTTTTGGTTCTGCGCGATTTAAAGAAGATCATCCTTACTATAAAGCTGCATGGGAATTCGGAAAAGAAATTGCTTCCATGGGTTTTACTACTATGACTGGCGGCGGTCCAGGTATTATGGAAGCTGCTAACCGCGGCGCTTTTGAAAATAATGGTGCTTCCATCGGTTGTAATATTCAATTACCTTTTGAACAGAAAGGAAATGTGTACACCCATAAATCTATCACCTTTGAACATTTTTTTGTCCGGAAAACGGTATTAGCAAAGTATTCTTATGCGTTCATCATTATGCCGGGAGGTTTCGGAACAATGGATGAACTGTTTGAAACTTTAACCCTTGTTCAAACTAAAACGGTAACCCAATTTCCAATTGTTGTTTTTGGAACCGAGTATTATAAAGAACTGTGGCAGTATTTAGAATATATGGCAGTGCAGGAAACCATTTCACGGGATGATCTGAAACTTGTATTACTCACGGATAGCATTTCCGATGCTATGGATCATATTCACTCTTACATAAAGACAAATTATAAAGTTAAACCGCGTCAACGCAACTGGTGGTTTTTTGAAAAACGATAAACATTATTATGCCTATGTTAGTATATACCGATTTTAAAACATCATAAATTAATTATAAGCACCTGTTGATATGAAGAAGGATGCATTCTTTACCTCGATCATCCATTAAGCATCATACTCTAAAACAGGACGCAACCATTTTTCTATTTCTTCAACAGCCATGCCTTTTCTTTTGGCATAATCCACCACCTGGTCTTTTTCAATTTTACCTACACCGAAATATTTACTTTCGGGATGCGAAAGATACCAGCCACAAACGGATGCAGCCGGGTACATGGCTAAGGATTCAGTTAAAATAATTCCGGCTTTTTCAGTGGCATTCAACAAGGCAAACAATTTGTTTTTTTCGGTATGATCCGGGCAAGCCGGATAACCAGGTGCAGGCCGAATTCCCTGGTAGGTTTCTTTGATCAATTGTTCATTATCCAGTTCTTCATTTTTCGCATACCCCCAGAACTCTTTCCGTACTTTTTCGTGCAACATTTCGGCGAAGGCTTCTGCTAGCCTGTCAGCCAGTGCCTGCAGGATGATCTTATTGTAATCATCATGCTGTGCTTCAAAATTTTTAAGATGAGTTTCAATTCCATGAATACTTACGGCAAAAGCTCCTATATAATCGGTTATTGCCTGCTCAGCCGGAGCTATAAAATCTGCAAGAGATAGATTTGGTTGATTGGCTGCTTTTTTGATCTGTTGGCGCAAACATTCCAACTGAATAGATTCTGGTTTTCCATTTGCAGTATGCAATAATGTAATAGTATCTTTTCCATTCGAATTAGCAGGCCAGAATCCAATCACTCCTTTTGCCTGAAGCCATTCTTTTTTAATCACTTCTTTTAATAATGTCTGTGCATCATTATATAATTTAGTTGCCTCTCCACCGATCAAGGAGTCCGTTAAAATCTGGGGAAATTTTCCATGCATTTCCCAGGCTATGAAGAAAGGTTGCCAATCGATATACTTTTGAATTTCATCCAGATCATAATTGTCGAACACCTTAGTACCTGTAAAACCCGGAGCAACAGGAATATGGTTTTTCCATTCTATCGGGAATTTATTTTTTTGTGCTTCAGCAAATGGCAAATAATTCTTCACCGATTTTTTGTTGCCAAAATCTTCCTTAAGCTTAGTATATTCTTTTGAAATGCCTTTTAGGAAATCTGGTTTTTGTTCTTTACTTAATAAAGAACCTGTAACCGTAACACTCCTCGAAGCATCCAATACATGAATTACCCCGTTATCATATTCAGGTGCTATTTTTACTGCAGTGTGCATGCGTGATGTGGTTGCCCCACCTATCAACAAGGGTTGGAGCATGCCCCTTCGTTTCATCTCCCGGGCAACATGGACCATCTCATCGAGTGAGGGAGTGATTAAACCACTTAATCCAATAATATTTACATTTTCTCTTTGTGCGGTTTCGAGTATTTTATCTGCAGGAACCATTACACCAAGATCAATGATATCGTATCCATTACAACCCAAAACTACTCCAACAATATTTTTTCCAATATCATGTACATCACCTTTTACTGTCGCCAGTAAAACCTTTGCTGCACCCGCACCCTCGTCATTTTTTGTTCCGGCTTCAATGTGTGCCAACCGTCGTTTTTCTTTCTCAGCTTCGATGTAGGGAGTTAATACAGCAACCGATTTCTTCATTACCCTTGCGCTCTTTACTACCTGGGGCAAAAACATTTTCCCGCTACCGAAAAGATCACCTACCACATTCATTCCATCCATAAGAGGCCCTTCAATCACATCCAGGGGCTTTGGATATTTTTGACGAGCCTCTTCTGTGTCAGCATCAATATAATCTGTTATGCCATTGATGAGTGCATGTTTCAACCGTTCTTCAACCGATGAGTTTCTCCACGCTTCATCTTTTACCTCCACCTTGCCTTTCGCTTTTACCGTCTCTGCAAAACTGATTAGTTTCTCTGTGGCCTCATTATTATCATTTCCACGGTTTAGAATAACATCTTCACATAATTTCTTTAATGAAGGTTCAATTTCATCATACACTACCAATTGACCGGCATTCACAATCCCCATATCCATTCCCGCATTTATAGAATAGTAAAGGAATACCGCGTGCATAGCCTCACGAACATGATCATTGCCTCTGAAGGAAAATGACATGTTGCTGACACCTCCGCTTACTTTGGTCAATGGCATTAATTTTTTTATTTCGCGGGTTGCTTCAATAAAATCCACGGCATAGTTGTTATGTTCTTCAATACCTGTAGCCACAGCAAAAATATTGGGATCGAAGATGATCTCCTGTGGATCAAACCCAACCTGTTCAGTGAGGATCTTATAAGCTCGCCTGCATATCTCCACTTTACGTTCTTTGGTATCAGCCTGGCCTTTTTCATCGAATGCCATCACGATAACGGATGCTCCATAACTTTGACAGATATGCGCCTGCTCAATAAATTTCTGCTCTCCTTCTTTCATGGAGATAGAATTAACGATACACTTTCCTTGTACGCATTTTAATCCTGATTCAATGATCGAGAATTTGGATGAATCGATCATAATCGGGATCCTCGCTATATCCGGTTCGGCCTGCACAAGATTTAAAAATGTTTCCATTGCTTTTTCACCATCGAGCAATGCATCATCCATATTCACATCAAGAATCTGTGCGCCGCTTTCAACCTGTTGGCGTGCTACACTCAATGCTTCCTCATATTTATTATCCCTTATCAGGCGCGCGAATTTTTTTGAACCGGTTACATTGGTTCGTTCACCCACATTGACAAAATTGGTTTCGGGGCGAATGATCAGTGGCTCCAGTCCGGCTAATCGTAAAAAAGGTTTAATTGTAATAGTTCCGTTCATGATTTTTGCTTTTTGGGTATTTTGAACCCAATGGGCTCACGCGGTTGTACTTGCTGAACAAGAAGAGTTTTCAATATCTTAAAAATGGCTTTTATTTCGTCATCCTTTTTAAGCACATCCTGTTCAATTTTTTCAAGCTTTTTCCATAAATCTTCATTATCTAAAAGCAGTTGCCTGATTCTCGTGTACACCCGGATAATTTGAATATTCACCTGGATGGCAGTTTCTGATCGAAGCACACTGGAGAGCATTGCAACACCCTGTTCAGTGAATGCTTTTGGTAAATATTTTGAATATCGCCCTCTACCTATTTCTTCTAAGGTCACAAATTGTGACCTTAGAGATTGCCATTCATTATTAGTAAGCTGGAACATAAAATCGTCAGGAAAACGCTGAACATTCCTGTTTACAGCCTGGTTCAACACTTTGGTGTCCACACCATACATTTCTGCAAGGTCTTTATCTATCATTACTTTTTGTCCACGCAATAAATAAATTCGTTCAACAATTTTGTTATCTGTAATGTGTTGTACAACCAATTTTTCTTTCATCCCTGTTATTTTTACCCAATGGCCAGGAGTAAAAATAATATTTTCAAAAAACAAAGAATCGTTGAATGATCGCTTTTGGGTAGTTAAATAACCTCCTCCAAGATCGGTAGTGGTCTGGGTTGAAATCTTTTTACATGTTCTGCTATATGTTTAATGTGATCGGGCGTAGTACCACAACAGCCTCCTACAATATTTACAAATCCTTCCTTAGCCCAATCCTCAATAAAGTGAGCTGTTTGTTCAGGCTGCTCATCATACTCTCCCATTGCATTGGGTAGGCCGGCATTTGGATAAGCCGAAGTATAACAAGTAGCAATTTGACTCAGCTCTTCAATATGCGAACGCATTTCTGCCGCACCCAAGGCACAATTCAATCCAATGCTCAAGGGTTTGGCATGCATAACAGAAACATAAAATGCTTCCAGTGTTTGTCCACTTAATGTGCGACCGGATGCATCGGTAATGGTACCACTGATCATAATGGGTAAAGCCTCCATCCAGCCTCTCTCCCCAACGGTGGCTTTATTATGGTCCCTAAAATATTTTTTGATTGCATATATGGCGGCTTTAGCATTGAGGGTATCAAAAATAGTTTCGATGAGAAGAATATCCACTCCTCCTTCAACCAACCCCTTTACCTGTTCATAATATGCTTCCACTACCGCATCAAAGGTTACCGCACGGTAACCGGGATTGTTGACATCCGGAGACAAGCTGAGTGTTTTATTCAAAGGTCCGATGGCGCCTGCTACAAAACGCGGTTTAGAAGGATTCTTCGAAGTGTATTCATCTGCTGCCCTGCGCGCGCAACCGGCAGCGGCAATATTAAGCGCATAAGCATTCGCTTGCATTTCATAATCGGCTTGTGCAATACTGGTACTGCTAAAGGTATTGGTTTCAATAATATCTGCTCCTGCATCAAGATATTGCTTATGAATGGCTTCAACAATTTGCGGCTGAGTGATGCTTAACAAATCGTTGTTTCCTTTCACATCAGTATGCCAGTTTTTGAACTGTTCACCCCTGTAATCCTTTTCCTCCAAATTATAACGTTGGATCATGGTTCCCATGGCTCCATCTATAATAAGGATACGCTCATTCAAACAATCACGGATAGATTTCATGATGTATGTGTTAGAAGTTAGAACTATATATTTCATTCAGGTCGATGCCAGCAATATTGTACAAGAGACTTCCTGCCGGAAGGCAAATGCTAACCCTATTTATCAGACGCTGCAGGCAGCAACTAAAATTGAACACCGATCCGAAATATGGGTTCGAGAATCATTCATGAACTATACAACGAGGGAAATTACCAAGACATAATGGTGCGAGGAAGATTCCAATCGTTTATTAGTTCAGTTTGTTGTCTTTAGCTACAGGCCGAACAATAAACAAATCCGCCTGTAAAAGATGTTGCAAATGTAAATGATTCAGTCGTAAAAATAAAAAGCCGTATGGGTTAACGATTGGCTACATAGCTTTCCACTGGCAGTCGATTGGTGATCGAACGGGCAAGTGTCATTTCATCCGCGTATTCTAATTCACCCCCAAACGCAATACCCCGGGCAATTGTGGTTATCCTGATAGGAAATGGATGTAGTTTTTTCTGGAGGTAATAAATAGTAGTGTCTCCTTGAATATTAGGACTTAACGCAAAAATCAGCTCGCTGATATTTTCTTTTTGAACGCGGCTGAGCAAGGATTCTATATTTAATTGGTCTGGGCCGATTCCATCCAGGGGCGATATGATGCCGCCCAGTACATGATAGGTGCCATTATATTGCTGGGTGCTTTCGATGGCGATCACATCGCGGATGTTTTCAACTACACAGATCATTTCCTGTTTACGCATGGAATTGGCACAGATGGAGCATATGTCCGCATCCGCTACATTGCAACATCGCTGACAGAATTTAATTTCCTGGCGCATCTTGATAATATTTTCTCCGAATGCTTCCACGGCAACAGCATCCTGTTTGAGTAAATACAAAACCAACCGAAGGGCCGTCTTTTTGCCGATACCCGGTAGTTTAGCAAATTCATTGACGGCATTTTCGAGTAAGGAAGAAGAAAATTGCATCTTATAAAGTTACGGGTTACCAATATGAAATCCCTAACGGGATTGTCGCTTGTTCGGGTTATTAGCTACCGATATTTAATCCCTAACGGGATTAGCTCTTGATGGTTTTTAGATTCGACATTTCATCCCTATCGGGTTTATTGAACTTACAATTAATCCCTAGCGAGATTGTCGCTTGTTTGGTTTTTTATCTACCGATATTTAATCCCTAACGGGATTTGCTCTTGATGGATTTTTAGATACGACATTTCATTCCTATTGGGTTTGTATGTACCGATATTTAATCCCTAATCGGGTTGTCTCTCAGGATTTTTTTTTATCGATTTTTAATATATATGGATTGTCATTTGTTAGATTTTTATCTACCAATACACTCCCTAACGGAATTTGCTCTTGATGGATTTTTAGATACGACATTTCATTCCTATTGGGTTTGTATGTACCGATATTTAATCCCTAATCGGGTTGTCTCTTGGGATTTTTTTTTATCGATTTTTAATATATATGGATTGTCATTTGTTAGATTTTTATCTACCAATACACTCCCTAACGGGATTTGCTCTTGATGGATTTTTAGATACGACATTTCATCCCTATCGGGTTTGTATGTACCGATATTTAATCCCTCTAGGGATTTTTATTAGTGATGTTTTTATCTACCGATATTTAATCTTTACCAGGTTTGTTACCTGGAGAAAACATTTGGCGAGGGTCACAGGGTTATATCGACTTCATTATCCCAATTTGCTTTTACAGTGATTTTCCTGGATATGGGAATCACTTTTTCAGGCTGCCTGTGTTTGCCAAAAAATTCCCCTGTATCCCAAACGCCATTTTTATTTTCATCATATACCAGGCGCATTTCATACTCTCCGGGTCGGAAAATCTTCGCATAAAACTCTTTATTGGTAAATACATGTGATTGTACAACCTTGTCATTCTGTACAAACTGGAGCACCGGATTCTTTGTAAGGTCAAGAGTTGGAAAACGTAAACGAATCAGTCCATACTCCTTTTCTTTCCTTGTTCGGAAACTCAAAGTATCATTCCGTAACAATTTTCTTCCTGCAGTATCTTCAGCAAAATCTTTGTCAACAATAAGATGATACCCAGTGTTTTCAGTCCAGTTATGGTATAAGGTTACTTGTTTGTTGGAAGTATCCTTCACAAAGGTGTAATTCGTAAGAGGCTCAAATTTTTCGTTGGTAAGTTTCAATTTAGAGGTATCGAAAAATGTAAGAGGAGCCGCCCTGAAATACAAGTGAAATGAATCAAGAAGGTCAAGTTGGTCAGCCTGAAGGCTATTTTCCAGGCGCAATCTTTTATCAGCTGCCTGTGCTTTGGAACCTGGGCTTCTTGAAGGTGCCTTAGGTTCAGGTACACTCGTATCCTTTGGAACAAAAGCATAAAGTGTAATAGGCTTCGGACTGGCCTGCACTACTATTGGGGTGTCAGAAAAAGCAAATAGCTGCGTATTTGATAAATAACGTCGCGATCCTCCTTCATCCCTGATTCCGTAAATGGCAAAACGCCCTGAAGGGAGGTTACGAAATAAAAAATTCCCATTTACGTCCACACGGGTAATGTAGCGAGGCCTTTCTTTAATAACAGCTGAATCATCAAGTGTTTTATATAAAAAAACAAGTAAGGTGCTATCCGTTTTTCCGGTTTCAGCGATAATCAGTTTTCCGGAAAATTCCAATGAATCCAGCGATGAACCGGTTGAAAAAATATAAGTAAAATTTTTTAGTACGTTCGATTCGTTGATGTCTCTGATCGCATCTCCAAAGTTGAAAGTGTAAGTAGTGTTAGGTTCTAATGTATCTCGAATAGCCACCGTAACAGTTCGAAGGCGGGCCTCTACGTTTGGATTTGTTTTAAGTGTGGGTGTGATCAGTAGATTTGTCTGGGGATTATCTATCTGGACATACTCGTTGAATACAAAGGTTATTTTTTTGGCGCCAAAATTTTTTGCAGAATCAGGAGGTGTCACAGAAAGAAGCAAAGGTGGCAGTGAATCCCTGTCGCCTCCAGTTGGAGGTACAATGCTCGCACAACCTGTCATCCCCCATATATTAATAAGGACAACAATTGCAAAGAAAAAACCAATGGTAGTGGAAACAACATGCCTCATAAAGAGTGGCAAACTTAAAGTCTTTATTCGCATTTGAATCCTAATAATCCTATAAAATCGCATTAAATCATTGTTCGACCTCTTCTTCCACTTCATGCAAAGCAACGGCGAGTTTATTTGTTTTAACGAAATTGCACCAATGGCAATCGGGTTTTCCACAACCGATATAAAATTCACGGTTCTCAATTTTGTGCCAGGTATTTGTAATCTGCCCGGTAACGAAACCGATATCTTCCTGGGAAACCGGGATCTTTATTTTCCTGTATTCTTTCTTTTTATCAGGCTCAATAAAATCAAACTCACTACTTACTACCCGCCAGTCTTTTTGACCGTAATTATCTACAAGAATTTTATAGAACACAGCCTGCCTCCAATAATCTCCGCCTTCGGGGTATTTTTCTGAAGGAGGTTTGAGCTTATCTTTTGCATTGTCCACATCACCCGTTTTATAATCGACTACATTCACTTCTTTATTATTGAATTCAAGCTTATCCAGTTTACCTTTCAACGGAACACCGTTTACTACTACATTTCTGATATTTCTTTCTATCGCAACAATCTTATTCCACTGGTTAAGGTATTTGTCATAATAGTTTCCCAATACTTCCAAACCATATTCCATCCGGCGATCAAATGCTTGTTTGGTAAAGCTTTCACGATGCCGGTGCATATACCAGGTAAAGTCCTTCAACAATTCTTCTTTGGAAGAAAATTGTTGCGTGGGATGAAGTTTCATTTTTTCAAAAAGACGTTGAATGGCAAAATGCACGGAGGAACCAAATTCTGTTGCTTCATTTTTTGGTGAAGGAATGCGGATCAGATTTTTAAAATAAAATTCCAGCGGGCAATGCAGGTAATTGTTGAGGGCAGTAACGTTCATTACAAACTTATCCAGGATATTGCTTATAAAATCTTCTTCTATCTTCTGAATTTCAGGAGCCGAAATTTCTGCAAACTGGAGGGCTTCAAATTCAGTTAGTACTTCATTGTCTATAAACACATGGTCAACCGGCAAGTCATGGGTATCCTGTATTTCTGCAATGAATTTAGAAGGCTCCAGGCCTTTGCCATCGTTTTTATATTTTGAATAGGAGATGTACAAATATTTCTCTGCCCTTGTAAGCGCTACATAAAACAATCTTCGCAATTCTTCTTCATCACTTGATTTTGAAAGAGAGGCAAAAATAGTATCCGGGAATGTATAACCTTTCGGTGGTTTGCGTTTCTTTTCCCAGAATGAGGCGTTACATCCGGCTACAAAAACGTATTCAAATTCAAGTCCTTTAGAACCATGAGCGGTTAGCAAATTTACGCCTTTATCGCTACCACAAATCTGTATAACAGGAATGCATACGTTGTTATCTTCCATCAGGTCAACTACCTGTATTAGTTTTGATAGCTCCAGGTCGGGGGCTCGCCTTGTTTCTTCTTTTATAAAGTCAAACAACGAGGTGAGGATCTGCATTTGCCATACTTTTTCGGGGCTTTGCATGATCGCATTTAAAATACCGGCTGTTCGAATGATCCTTTCAAATAATACCTGTATAGTAACATTTGGAACATCTCCAATCAGTTGTTCCAGTACGGAGCTTGCCTGCTTTAGCCCTGGATGAATACCCTGATCAAAAAGATCTTTAGGAGGCTGGTTTGATTTTTCCGATAACAATCTGCGTATCGATGTGCGGTTTTCGCTGAATTGCTTTTCAGCAACGGCGATGGATATCTTAGCAATTTCTATCGGGGGTATTGAGTATATATCAAAATGCAGTATTTCAAATAACATTTCATCGCCACCATAAGGAGTATCATGTTCGGCTGCCAGGTAACGAAGTATCAATATAATTTTCCGGGCTAGGGGAATGTCGAAAAGAGTAAGACTTCTTTTACTAAAAACAGGAATTTTCTTTTGCTGAAAGTACCTGGTGAGAGCATCGCCATATTTATTTTCCCTATACAATACTGCAATACGACCTGCTGCGATACCTTCCGCCATCAGCCGTTCCACTTTTAAAGTGATATCAGTCATTTCATGTCGCTGCGTTTCATATTCTACAACAACAGGCAGATGGGTTAACTCGTTGATTAATGCATTACTTGATAAAAGGTTTTTGCTAAGTCCTTCCATCCTTTTAATCAATCGTTCTTCATTTTTATCAACCAGCGTTTTGGAAATATCAAGAATGGGCTGCGTGGAGCGGTAATTATTTGTAAGTACAACAGTAAGCAAATCGTTTTTATAACTCTCTGAAAATTCATGCATATTCTCAAAGCTCGCACCCTGGAAGCGAAAGATGCTTTGATCGTCATCTCCCACAACAAAAATATTTGGTTTATCCCAGTAGCTGATCAGTAAACGTATCAGGTTATTTTGAGTACCGCTGGTATCCTGGTACTCGTCGACCAAAATATATTGATATCTTTCCTGGTAATCGGAAAGCAATTGTTTATTCTCTTCAAATGCTTTAATCACCCAATTAATCATGTCATCAAAGTCATAACGGTTGTTTTGACGCATTAATAACTGGAAGCTATCGAATTCATTCACTGCAGCAGCAAGCCTCTTCAAACGCTCTTTTTCATCTTCTATCCTATCGGTACGGATATCTCCTTTTTTAAATTCTTTGGTCGCTTTTTTCGCTACAAAGCCATCCCTATTCGGCAGGTCATTGATATAGGCGGCAATTTTTTCCTGGATGAAGCCGGGAGTCAAGCCTTCGCGTTTCATTGTAGAAAATAATTTAGTTAAATCCCTGATCTCATAGTATACATCCCCCCGGTATCGTTTAAGTGGATGGTTCTTCGGAAATGTATCGATAAGTGTTTTTAATAAATGTATTTTTTCCAGCTCTGAAATCGGATCCATTTCTGTTTTCTCGAACATGGATAAATTTTCCTGGATGATATCATTACAAAAAGCGTGGAAGGTATAAATATTCACTTTGTATGCATCTGACCCGATAAAGCCGTTCAACCTTCTGCGCATGGCGATAGCTCCTGCATCCGTATAGGTAAGGCAAAGCAGGTTTTCAGGGGAAGCATCCGTATCCAGTAAAATTTTTCCTATTCGAGCAGCCAGTATCTGGGTTTTGCCGGTTCCCGGACCTGCAATAACCATTACTGGTCCTTCAATCGTATCCACCGCTTTTCGTTGATGCTCATTCAATTTTTTGTATTCTTCAAGGAATTTATGAAGAAGCTTTTGCGAATTCATACCCATCTCTCAAAGATAAGAATGATTCATTTGGCGGATCCTGATTTGGGATTTATAGGTTTCCTGGTTGCGGGGATGATCCCTTTGTTTGGAGAATGGATCCTATTCCAGGGTAATAAGAGAAAACCCATACAAAACCTTACAGAAAATAGGATGGAATGAATATTTTTTGGGAATCCATTCTTTTTTTGGGAATATTATTTACATTTTTACGTTAGTACGGAATAGACCCAATCCCATGAAAAATCAAAACTCCCTAAAGGTTTTTATATTAGAAGATGATGCCTGGTACGGTTCCATGTTGCAGCATTATCTCTCTTTAAATCCTGACTACGAAGTCAAGAGATTTGAAAGTTCAAAAGAGTTTTTTAGTCACCTCCACGAAAAGCCTGATGTTGTTACTCTTGATTATTCTTTACCCGATATGGATGGGGGAGAAGTGCTCAAAAAAATAAAGGGCGTCCATCCTGATATACAGGTACTGATTATTTCGGGCCAGGAAGATGTTTCTACCGCCATCACCTTATTAAAAAACGGAGCCTTCGAATATATCGTAAAAGACGACGAAACGAAGGAACGTTTATGGAACACTTTGTTGCACTTACAGCAGATCAACGGCCTGCGGAATGAAGTGGAACAATTAAAAGAGCAGGTAGCTCAAAAGCATGATTTTTCAAAATTCATTATCGGGCAAAGTGATTCGATTCAGAAAGTTTTTTCATTGATTGAAAAAGCTTCTAAGACCACTATCACCGTTTCGATTAGTGGCGAAACCGGTTCCGGAAAAGAAGTAGTTGCCAAAGCAATTCATTATAATTCAGAAAGGCACAAAAAACCTTTTGTAGCCGTCAATGTCGCCGCCATTCCAAAAGACTTATTAGAAAGTGAATTGTTTGGTCATGAGAAAGGTGCATTTACCGGTGCCGTTACCCGGCGTATCGGGAAGTTTGAAGAAGCTCACAATGGAACTTTGTTCTTAGACGAAATCGCTGAACTGGATATTAACCTGCAGGCTAAATTGTTGAGGGTATTGCAGGAAAGAGAGGTGACAAGAATTGGAAGCAACGAAGTGACTGCTGTTAATGCAAGGATTATTGTAGCCACTCACCGCAACTTGCTGGATGAAGTGAAAAATAAAACCTTTCGTGAAGATCTCTATTACCGGTTGATAGGATTGCCTATAACACTTCCACCTTTACGTGAGAGAGGAAATGATATACTGATTCTTTCGAAGCATTTCATGGATCTTTTTTGCAAAGAAAATAATCTTGCAAAGAAAATATTCTCGCAAGAGGCGCAGCAAAAATTGCTTAGCTATGCTTTCCCCGGAAATGTTCGTGAATTGAAATCCATTATTGAACTGGCGATAGTTATGGCAGATGACGAATCCATTCTTCCCGGCCATATTACTATTAATACAAATGCTGCTGTAAGTGATTTGCTGAATACAGAAAGATCGCTAAAAGAGTATGAGATCGATATCATTCAGCATTATTTAGACAAATATGATAAAGATGTATTACTGGTAGCTAAGAAACTTGATGTCGGAAAGTCTACGATTTACCGAATGATACAGGCTGGAGAATTAAGAACTAAATAATAACCACTAACCCCTGAACCTTATAAAAAAGATAGATGGCACAACCAACTAATTACAAAAGCTTAGGCAATCGAAAGGTGCTTGTAGTAGATGACATTGAAATGAATCAACAGCTTGCTAAGCATATTATGCAATCATGGGGCTTTACCGTGGATGTGGCAGCTAATGGAAAAGAAGCAGTTGAGAAAGTTGAAAACAACACTTACGACCTGGTATTGATGGATATTCAAATGCCGGAAATGGATGGCATGCAGGCCACGGAAAATATCCGCCTGTTAAAGGATGCCGCCAAAGCAGCAACGCCCATAGTGGCGCTAACTGCCAATTTATTAAATGGTGATGGCGAACGATATCTTCAAAAAGGGATGAATGATTATTTACCAAAGCCATTAGATGAACAACGACTCTTTCAACTCATTTCAAAAAATTTGATGGATGGTCCTGATCCAATTTCTATTATTGATCCTCTACATGATGAGAAACCGGAATCAATACCGACAGGAAAATTATATGACCTCACCATGATCCATGGCCTCTCGGGGGGTGATGAATCTTTTATCAGGCAGATGGTGGAATTGTTCATTGATACCATGCCTGCTTCTGTGATAGAGTTTCAGACAACAGTGGATCATAAACAGTGGGATGCCATGGGCAAGCTCGCTCATAAGCTCAAATCAACAACAGGTTCCATGGGTATGGATTGTATCAAAGACGAAATACGTTCGGTAGAAATAAACTGCAAGAAGAATGAAAACCTGGAGGAAACTCCAGCACTTGTTGAGAAATGCATCCAGGTAATCAATCAAACAGTTATTCAGTTAAAAACAGATTTTGGGATCGCGAATTAACGCGAATGGTAACGAAAGACGCGAATATATTCTTTGAATAAAAAATAAAGAGGTTACTGGTTGGTATCATACTCTAACACTTCAATCGCTCATTTACCCCTATTAGTACCCTTTCGCGTCAGGAGGGTAAACCATTTTGATGTTTAATGGTTATTACTGTATGAGCGTTCATTCTTTCACCATTGTACAAAAGATGCCGATACCGGTAAAGGAGGCCTGGGATTTTTTTTCGCATCCTGCGAATTTGCAATTGATAACGCCTGCCAATTTCCAATTTAAAATTCTTACAAACCTTGAGGATAGACCGATTTATACCGGTCAGGTCATTAACTATACAGTACGACCGATTTTTAATATTCGTATGCGCTGGACTACCTTAATCACAAGGGTGGAGGAAGCCGTTGTTTTTGTTGACGAACAGCAACGGGGACCTTTCAGCTATTGGCAACACCAGCATTTTTTTCGAGCCATTGAGGGAGGTACTGAGATGAAGGATGTATTGCAGTATAAAATTCCTGGTCTTTTTGGTGGAGATATTATAAATGGAGTGCTGATAAAAAATGATATAAAGAAATTATTTGACTATCGGTATGTGAAGATTAAGGAGCTATTTGGAGAATTTTAAAGAATAGGTTGCGAGAATCATTATCCTGGAATTCGGGTTATATACTTTTCAATTTCTTTAATCTGCGAAACCACCTGCGGATTCGTTGGCTTTAGGGCCTTGGTTCTTTTAAAAAAGTCTTTTGCAGCCCGGAATTCCCGTTTATTCATCATGATATTACACATCTGAAGATAGGCCGCTGCTTCATTTTCTTTATCAGGTAAGCCTTTGCGGATAGCCTGGCGAATATAGCTTTCCCCTTGTTTAAAGTTGCCTTTCTGCATAGAGATCATTCCTAACTGCAACATGCTGGCGCCTTCTGTTTCCTTCATGGGAGACCCTAAGCTCAATCCTTTTTTCATATTGGTTTCAGCACCATCGAAATCCTGCTTCATCATAGCAAGCTGCCCTTTTACGGTATAAAATGCGGAACGAATAGGGGTATATAAAAGATTCGGATACTTTATTCCATTGATCACTTTTTCGGCCCCTTCCATGTCTCCATTCTCCATAGCAGTCTGAACCAGCCTTAAGGGTCCAATAAACAAATGTCCTGCTATTAAAATGATCCCGATAAGGTAAGCGGGAAATGCCGGCCAGAAACCAGCATAATAATTCGCGACGGCTCCCACGATCAGCAATAGAATTCCTAGCTGGAGCCGGTATTTAATTAAGAGAGTATAAAACTTCATCACTTTTATTTTAGAGGACATCAAAGATAGGCGAAGCCTTGCAGATTGCGGATTCCAGATTTTACGTTCAATGTATTGGATAATTAATGAAAATTGCTCTTCAACTTTGTAGCAGGATTATTACTTTTACCGCCCGATTGATCATTTTAGAAAAGGATGTTCATCATTGGTCCCGTAGTTCAATGGATAGAATAGGAGTTTCCTAAACTCTAGATGCAGGTTCGATTCCTGCCGGGACTACGAAATAGAATACACACTGGGGCAATCCCGCATAAAATCGAAGTTTTAAGCGGGATTTTATTTTTTGGGTCAAATAAATACAAAAACAATCAAAAGAAAGCGGAGCAAACAGGCGAGCAGAATTACATTTTATATTTGCTCACCTGGATAACCTGAAACCCGATGTTGTATTTGCAAAACTTATTGCAATTGGATAATCTCCAAAGGCGATACTCGAGGGGATACATTGATTTTGAGTTTTTTTCCAGTCCTTAAGGTTTAAAACAACAGCAGAGAAAGATAAAAGGCCTTTATCTTAATGTGATGAAGAAGGTGTTTTTTGAGCCCATTTTTCACAACAATACAGAGCGTCTTGCAATCTGTTTTGACAATGACAATGTATTGAATGGATTGACTAAACAAATTCCTCATGCGAAATGGTCTAATAGTTATCATTGTTGGCATATCCCACTCACAAAACAACACTGCCAAACTGCCTATAAGACGTTGGCAACATATGCCACGATCAATATTGAATTACTCGAAAAGTACCTGAACCGGAGAAAACGAATCACGGAAATTAAGCAGGTGACTGGCCAATTAGCGGTTATCAAACCATCAACTCTCCGGATTTACGCGATCAGTGATGATAATATTCGGGAGCTTGATCGACTTGTTACAACCCTTCAGCTTAAAACATATAGCAAGAACACCATAGAACTATATAAAGGCGAACTGTTGATTCTTGCCCGGTTGTTAAGCGACAAACCTCTTATTGAACTTACTATTCCCCAGATCAGGGCATATATTTTATGGCTTATAAAAGAACAGGGGTATAGTGAATCAAAGATTCATACCACGATTAATGCATTAAAATTTTATTATGAGCAGGTTCTGCTTCGACCCAGGTTTTTTATAGAAATTCCCCGCCCTAAAAAACCTTTTAAACTACCCTCTGTACACTCAGGCAACGAAGTAAAAAAGTTGATCAACGCAAAAACCAATCTGAAACATAAAGCCATGCTGATGGTAGGATATGCAGCCGGGTTAAGGGTAAGCGAGATCGTAAAACTAAGAGTCAAAGACATAGACTCAGAAAGAATGGTGATCCATGTAAGAAGCGCGAAGGGAAAAAAAGACAGGCAGGTTATGTTATCGAAAAAGTTACTGGAGCAATTAAGAGAGTATTATCGGATGTATAAGCCGGGCGAATATCTATTTGAAGGGCAGTTTGGAGGGGCCTATTCGGAAAGGAGTTTACAAAAAGTTTTCCAGGAAGCGAAGCAATTGTCGGGTAATTATAAAAAAGGAGGGATCCATAGTTTGAGACATAGTTTTGCCACTCATTTATTAGAGCAGGGAACGGATATCCGAGTGATCCAGGAGTTGTTAGGTCACAACAGTTTAAAGACGACACAGCGGTATACCCATGTAAGTGTAAGGCATATCAGCCAAACACAAAGTCCGTTGGACAAGCTCGATTTCGATTGACGGAATTTGTGTTGGGATGACGGTTTTTGTGTTGGACTATCCGGGTATATTCTGAATAAAAGTGCGTAAATCATTCTGGGTTTGGGCTGCTTTACGCTGTGCATAGTGATTTGGAGTACATATATTTACGCGTTG
>Ga0136634_10000001_pt1 | contig 157864 bp, 123 predicted proteins | sample AntDrymUQ8332106_2_FD_104654 | JGI IMG/M metagenome (GOLD analysis project Ga0136634, IMG submission 104654) | Polar desert sand microbial communities from Dry Valleys, Antarctica - metaG UQ833 (21.06) | ecosystem: Environmental > Terrestrial > Soil > Desert | place: Antarctica: Dry Valley... | reverse complement strand
CAACAGCAGCTTTGGCTTCGGTATAAATTGTTGCTTTATGTGTTAATCCGGGTTCACGGAAATGAACCTGGTCATCAATAGCGCCAGGCAGCAGAAATTTACCTTCTCCATTAATTTCCTCAGTACCAGGATCCGTGTTAATTGAATTATCTATTTTTTCAATGCGCCCATTATTGATCAATACATCTTTCAATGCCGAAATTCCTTCATTGACAACCGTTATATTCTTAATCAGGTATTTTTGCATAACTTGAAAACCGCTTTAATCACATACTATGCAATATATTATAAAAACCTTTGCAAGGATTTTCCTTTTATTTGTTCCTGTTATTGGCTTGTCTCAATCTACTTATTTACCCCAAGGCCATAAACACCAGCAATTACTCGAAAGACTGGAAATATTATTACAAAGGAACCCTGATCTGAATGTTGCCACTACTAAACCATTAAGCAGAAAAATAGCGGTCAGGATTGGCGAAAGTGCAGATTCACTGCACCAAGTATCAGGTAATTTATTGTCACCAGTAGATGAATATAACCTGGAGAGCTTATTTATGAATAATGCTGAATGGGTGCAAGGTGATAAATCCGAATTTACCAGTAAGAAAAGTCTTTGGAACACTTTTTATAAAACTAAAGCCCATTTGCTCGAAGTAGATGAGCCTGATTTTTTTCTTGCTGTAAATCCTGTTTTACAGCAACAGCAATCCATTGAAAATGATACCAAGCAACGCATTTTTTTGAATACAAAGGGAATAACGATGCGTGGATTGATTGCGGGAAAAATAGGATTCTCCGCGTACCTCACCGATAACCAGGAAAGAGCGCCGCGTTTTGTACAGGATCGGATCAATGGCATACAGGCAGTTCCGGGCGTAGGGTTCTATAAATCCTTTAAAACAACAGCCACTGATTATTTTGATGCCAGAGGTTCGATCAATTTTACAGTTGCGAAATATGTTGATATACAATTCGGCTATGATAAAAATTTTATTGGCAATGGTTATCGTAGCCTGTTCCTAAGTGATTTCGGCAGTAGTTACCTGTTTTTAAAATTAAATACGCGCATCTGGAAAATCAATTACCAGAATATTTTCATGGAGTTAGTGCCGCAATTTAAAAAAGGGGGCAGCGATAATTTGCTTGATAAAAAGTATGCAACGATGCACCATCTGAGTATCAATGCCACCAAATGGCTCAATATCGGATTATTTGAAGCAGTGGTATTTGGTCGTAAAAATCGTTTTGAGTTTGGATATTTAAATCCTGTTATCTTCCTTCGCTCAGCCGAGCATAACAATGGCAGTGCTGATAATGCCCTTGCCGGGTTGGATTTCAAAGCAAACATTGCAAAAAAATTGCAACTGTATGGCCAATGGATGTTAGATGAATTCTTTTTAAAAGAAGTAAGGGCAGGTAGAGGATGGTGGGGAAATAAATTTGGTGTTCAGTTAGGCGGAAAGTATATAGATGTATTTAAAATAAAGAACCTGGATATACAGGGCGAATTAAACTGGGTACGACCGTTTTCATATTCACATTACGACTCAGTATCAAATTATACTCATTACAATCAAGCCCTCGCACATCCATTGGGTGCCAATTTTATGGAGGCGATTGGTATTATCCGTTACCAACCTCATCGTAAATGGACAACTTCTGCACGACTCATTGTTTGGAAACAGGGACTGGATACAGCAAACATAAATTTTGGTGGAAATATATTTAAACTGAACACAACCCGTTCGGTGGAATATGGATATTCCATCCCTTCCGGTGTAGATGCAACCGGCATCAATGCCCAATTATTAATTTCATACGAGCCTAAAGAAAATGTTTTCCTGGATGTTTCAGTACTCCTGCGACGAACAAGCTCCACTGAATTATCCTCAGTAAAAAGAAATATAGCCGTTTTCACTGCCGGGTTACGAATGAATATGTTTAGAAGGGAATATGATTATTGAGGATAAGTTTTAGGATGTTTACAGTTAGAAGAACCACGGAGCCCTGGTAATATTTTATTTCCCCTATGAATTGTCATGCCCAGGTACGAAGCATCTTACAGGGTCAAGATTTGTCGCTTTAAGTGGATCAGGTTTCTCCTAATAAAAGTATACTTAAACTTCGTACTTCATTTATCCTTCAAATATTAAAGAAAACACCACCATTCGGGAATTGACCTTATCAATGGAACTGGAGAATTTTAGAAACTGGTCACGGCTATGACTATTGATGATCCCATTGCTGATCTTAATTTCAGGAGTGAGAATAAATACGGGGAAATAAAAATTAAATCCAATACCTGCTTCTATACCCATATCAATTTTTTTCAGCTTTACCAGGTCTTCAGCGCGTTTGGCTCGTGCATTGGAAGACAAGTCGTATTCAAATTTAACGCCCCCAAACATGTATACCCTAAAATTTTGAATTCGATCTGAACGAAATTTAAGATGAATAGGTAAACCAACCAATATTGATTCTACCTTCTTGGACATGATAGTAGTTTCGTCCTTTGTCTTATCGGGATACTTTAGATTGTAAGTAATATTTTTATAAGCAAACATTAATTGCGGGAAAATGGCCCGTACTTCAAACCGCGGAGATAAGCGATATGTATGCATTCCTGCCAGCCCAAATCCTCCGCTGTTTTCAGGGCTTGACACCAAAACACTATCATGTTCTAAAAAAACGGGATGCTGACTGATCTGGAAACGGGCAGTATTGAATATGAGTCCTATGCCCAGGTAATATTTTTTTTCATCGTGATCGGGCAAATTTATTTCACGTTGTTGCGCAATTGCTGATTCTCCTGAAATTAAAATAACAAGAGTTAAAACAAGATTTCTTATCCGGGTTTTTTTCTGCCACAATAGATTGTACATATTCCTAAGCTCAGCCTTTTTAATGAGGTTTCTGAAAATCCAACTTTTTGTAAAATGTGTAGAAATGTTTCGCCTTGGGGAAATGCTTTTACTGAGTTATGTAAATATTGGTATGCTTCTCGGTTTTTTGTTAGCCATTTGCCAATTCCAGGGCAAATAGTATTCATGTATATATTATAAAATCCTCTAAAAACAGGTTGCCGGGGTTTTGAAAATTCCAGTATGACGGCTTTTCCACCAGGCTTCAGCACTCTGAACATTTCTTCCAATCCCTTTTCAAGATTCTGGAAATTCCGTACTCCAAACGCAACTGTAATAGCATCAAACGTATTATCAGGATAAATTATTGCCTCGCTGTCACCTTGTTTAAGCTCTATGTAATTACTTAACAACAACTTGGCAATTTTATCACGTCCCAATTGAAGCATTCCTTCTGAAATATCTATGCCAATTATTTTTTCAGGGTGCAGGTATTTCCAGCTCATAAGTGCAACATCAGCGGTACCTGTAGCAACATCTAAAATTAATTTTGGTTTTAGTGGCGTTAATTCTTTGACGGCTTGTTTACGCCAGTATATATCAATACCGCCGGAAAGAAAACGGTTGAGAAGGTCGTACCGGAATGCAATTTGATCGAACATTCCTGCTACCTGGTCTTTCTTATTCTGGTTTGAATCCTGGTACGGAACAATAGTATCATGTGAATACTTTGACATGGGATGCGAAGGTAAGCCAGAGTTAGGAGTTTTATGTTGAGTTTACAATTATCGAAAAAGGTTTCGAGGTTTGTTGTATAGTGTCCTGTCAATTAGTTGGGATAGTTAGACAAGTGCCATCAGACGAGGACATCAGAAGGGAGTCTGTAACCAGGATCTGAATGGGTTCTTTTATCTTGCAGGTATGATCATCAAATTTGCGAAATACATAATCAGTAGTCCGGATTATACCCAGTGCCCGAAGCCGGATAAACCAGAGTATGCATTTATAGGTCGCAGTAACGTAGGAAAATCCTCGCTGATCAACATGCTTTGTGATAATCATAAGTTGGCTAAAACTTCGGGTACCCCCGGCAAAACGCAACTCATTAATCACTTTGAAATTGTAAGTGGATCAGGTGATTCTTCAGCAAAAAATTCCCTCAACTGGTACCTGGTGGATCTGCCCGGGTATGGATTTGCCAAAGTATCGCAAAATTCAAGAAATCGATGGGAACAAATGATTGAAAATTATCTTCGGAAACGAGAAAACCTTTTAAATGTCTTTATACTCATAGACAGTCGTCATGAACCACAGAAAATTGATCTTGAATTTGTAAATCAGCTTGCCAAATGGGAAATACCTTTTTGCCTGGCATTCACAAAAGCTGACAAAGAAACCCAGAAAGTAGTGAGTAAAAACGTAAAAGATTTTTTAGACGAAATGCGTAAGACATGGCAATTTTTGCCACAACATTTTCTAACCAGTGCAGTGAAGAAGCAGGGAAGGGATAAGATACTTCAGTTTATAGATGAATGTAATAGGGAGTTTAAGATTTGAGGGAGAGGAGATAGGAGACAGAATACGGAATACAGGAGTCGGGAAGACAAAAAAATCTTTTTATTGGATCATTAATAGGAGGGAAAAGTGGAGCAGGTTACATGTATTCTGATGAGGTAGAAATAATTATTTGAATATGATGAACCGAGGAGTAAACAAAAAAATTATTAAAAACTCGGGATAGGGGAGAAGAATGCCTGAGTCGGGAAATATCACGACTGCAAAATCGACGATGGATCATTGCTATTAGCAACTCCTAATTCACCACTTTGTTCGCACAACTGCTACTGGCAAAGGCTTCCGGTTTGGCTTTAAAAGCAAAGCCCATACCCAGGATGTAACCCATGGCTTCTTTCAGTGCATCATTGCTCTTGAAATGAGGATTGGTGTTGATGTCGGCATGAACCTCCATATCAACATCATACCGTGTAAAGAGGTTGCAGAGTTCATAAGCAATCTCGATGCTTTTTGCAACTTCAACCAGCATCCGTTCTTTAATACTGTAAGAATGCCGCGTCTTTTCATTGTGAATGAACATAAAGCCTCCATGGCCTTCACGTAAAAAAACAATAACGGTAGCAAATTCTGTTTCCGCACCTTTTACCTGTGAGTCAGTACCGATGCATACTTTGAGGCGATATCCTTTTTCCGTTTCGCGTTTGATCGCGTTTTCCACTGCCTGGATGATGGGCAATTCAATCGGGTCGCCATTAAATTTTCTCCATAACATAGATAATGGGTTTTTCGAATTTAAGGAAAAACCAAGTGTTGTCCAAATAGTGTGTGGATTATCGTTTTATGAACCTTTCAGTATAAGAATCCAGGTTATACTGAAGTCGCATAAAAAGTACACCCGATTTTATTGTTGAAACAGGTATATGGTTGGATCCTTTCTGTAGTAGTCCTTTTTGTAATAACCGGCCTGTTTCATCGAATAACTGGTAAGAAAAATTCTTTTCTACATTGATTCTTATATTATCAGTGATGAGATGGCTGATAACATCAATTGATTTGCCTGACACTGATTTACGAAGGACAATGATGTTTGAATAATAGGCTCTTTCATCTGCCGCGGTAATTATTTTTACCCGATAATGCAAGGCACTGTTGTCAAACGGTTTCCATGAGAACGTCCGGGCAGTGGCCACTAATTTTGTAAGAAATTTAAAATGGATACCATCTTGCGAAGTTTCAATTTGAATTTCTTTAACAGCTTCATCAGCAAAATAATTCCAGTTCAAGTTATGTTCGTCTGCATTTATTCGGCCCAATAGCGATAAACGATGAATAGGTAAAGCAGTGAGTAACGAGGCTGATAATGTATAGAAACCTACACTTCCATATTCTGCCAGGTTAGCATTTGAAACCCCATCTACAACCAGGTAATAAGTTCCGCTTGTAAGGTTGGTGTCTAATCCGGCATTTAAAAGATCAACCGGATTGTATCGTCCGATGGTATCAGCCAACTGGTTAAGTAACGCTACTTTAATATCAACATTCGCTCCTGAGTTTCCCAGGCCTACATTATTTGGTATTGCGGTTAACCGGAAATTGTTTGTACCCGTGAGATCAAATTTGAATACATCCCTGTCTGTTGAATTATTAATAATACCACTTGCAGAAAAAGCTGTACCGATATTAATTGATGATGCGCCGGAATGAGTATCCAGGTGGTCATCATTGCGTAGTCCAAAATTATTGGAACTTCCTGCAATTACATCAATATCGCTTTGGAATGAAGTACATCCCATTGAATTAGGTCCATTATGCCAGGTAGTGAGATTCTTATAATAACCAACACCCATAATAGGTGCCCAACCTATTTCACCCGAGCCTTGACCGCTTGCGTACTCTGTAATTTTATTGCAGCTGGCATCAAATGTACTTTGATGCTGTAATCCCAGTGTATGCCCTATTTCATGAGATATTGCTTCAGAAACTTTCTTTACATTATTTCCTAACAATGTACTAAATACCCAGGCAGGCGTATCATCCCCCCAACTGAATGATCCCACAAAGGATACACCACCTGCAGATCCATACCATTGTGAAGTAGGGGTTACGATAATTCGGATTCTTGACGTTAAAGGTGCTATTTTAAAAACTGTTGAATCCGTTGTGATATTAAGATTAAAGATGCCGTAGTCTTCTGCAATCCTGTTATATATTTCACTGATTTGGGTAGTTGATAATATAGCGGCTTGCGCATCGATTGGGCCGTTCCAATTCCATGATGTTCCTTCTGTATAATTGCCATCAAAATCAAGGAATATAGTGGCTTGGGCACTTGGAAAGCTATTTAAAATGGGCACTTGTGCCTGTGAGGTTATTGTAATTACTCCAGCTACGAGTATGGATAAAAGGATTTTCATAAGAGGATTGGATTTTGGAATGTACATCAGGATTCATTATTCCACCATAAAAAATTCCATTTTTTGTTTGGTGATATAATATTTTCCATTCTCTTCAGCAATTACCAGAGCATCTCCATTCTTCGGATGAATAATTCTTCCAATGATCCTATTCGTATTATCAGGCTGCCTGATGATTGATATGTTCAGCAAAGCATTACCGAAATTAGTAAGACGGATATTTAGTTTCTGTATTCCTGATCCCAATTCAACTTTTTCCACTACCTCTCCAGACAGAATAAGGTTATCATTTAGTTTCATTAAAATTTGATCGGCTAATTTTGTGTGAACCAATTTTTCCAGTTCCGGGCGGTTGCAATCCACTTTTGAAGCAAGGTTTGCAAAGAGTAACGGTTTTAGGGTGCTCTTTTGTTTGAATGTAGGTTCCTGAGCGAATATTACCGGGGAGGAACATAGGCATGCCATAAGGAAACCCATGAAGAACAGGTATTTCATTGGATATATTTGGATTTACAGTATTCGAAGGGTCAGATCAGGTACGATGTTGTGATTGTTGAATTAACGTTCAACAGGAAGGGAATATTTTACTGAAATCAGCAGCTTTTCAATTATACGGGGTTCTACTTATTTTAAAGGTTAGTATTGTCCCGTACTTAATAATACCAGGGTACAGGCTTCCATGGTTTGTATATTATTTTCTTTAGCCAGTTTATACAATTCCTCATTTTCAGTTCCGGGATTGAATATAATGCGTTTTGGTTTTAAAGAAATAATATAGTCGTAATATTCTCTTTGATTGAGCGGATTCAGATACAATGTAACTGTATCGACTTTGTCAAATTCTTTTTTCTCCTTGCCTACATCTACCCCTGCCACTGAGGTCTGTTTTTTGCCAACTGCTACAACAGGGTGGCCATTTTTAATGAGCCTGTTAATGGCCAGGTAACTGTAACGGGATGGATTGTCTGAAGCTCCTAATACAAGTGTTTTTTTGTTTTCCATATGTAACATTATGGATTCAGTTAATAACAAAATTATGCCATCTTCTTTACAGGCATCATCTGGTTCGAAGCAATTATTGCAGCTCAGCTATATTTGCTTGCTGCTCAACAGCAAGTATTCGTATGTGGCAAGTGTATGGGCGAGGTGAGTTTATTTTAGGACCTTCAGCATATTGCCCCAAAACCAATTTTCATCTGCTTTTATCATTATGTCGAGAGTTTTATCTGCCTGTTGAGCAAATTTCTGGATGCCCGCTACCGTTTCGAGGAACTGCTTTGTTTCTTTATCACGTTTGTCTCCTTCGATATCCTGGAGTTGGGTAAGTGTTTTCAGGAGTGGGTCCAATTCCCTCTTCTTTCTTTCTTTGATAACCTGTTTGGCAACTTTCCAGATATCCTTCTCTGCAGTAAAATATTCCTTTCGTTCCCCTTGAAGGATCACTCGTTCAACCAGCCCCCAATTAATGAGTTCACGTATGTTCATGTTCACATTCCCGCGACTGATGTTAAGTTGCTCCATAATTTCATCCTGGTTTAAGGGACCAGTTGTAGAAATTAAAAGTGCATGTACCTGGGCCATGGTTTTATTGATGCCCCATTGAGTAGCAAGCGATCCCCAGGACTGGATAAATTGTTGTTTCGCTTCTTGCAGTTTCATAAACCGTATGTTGTTATTCCAAAACTATATTTACTTTCTGAATTTTCAAAACATATTGAAAGTATGTGGTTCGATTTCGATCGCACTTCGCGGCTTGGCTTGTCAAATCAGAGAGGCGGGCAATCCATATTTTTTATTCGCTTTGTTCTCGGGGAAGAAGTAGAAAAAAAGTTTCGGATAACAATGGCTAAATAAGCACCTCCATTAAATACTTTGTTTTTATTGAAAAGCCATCCCCAATCATGAATGCCCATTACTAAGGGACCCGCTTTAAAGGCAGTTCCAATCCAAAACTGTCCCTGGGTAGTCATTTGAACAGGTAGGTAAACTCCCAATAGTGAGGTTTCCCAACGTGGAGTAACTGTTAAAAAATTAAACTCCCTGGTATGGAGCCTCTTTTTATTTTGGGTAGAAAAGAAATTGATACTGAGTTCTCCATTAATGAAGAAATTGTCTCTGATCGGCCGATCTACATTTACCACCAGGCGGGTGGGTTGCCAAATATAAAAATCAGCAGGAGGCGATTGTAAATTTACAATGGTTTGAAGGCTATCATAAAATTCTTCTATGTTCTCAGGGGATGAAAATTTATTTTCGAGGCCTTCTTCAGAAACATCTGTCAGTACGCCATTAAATTGTCGACTGTACTTTCCATGCTTAAAAAGATTCTTTCCAAGATCGAGTACAGATATCCCTATTTTCCAGGTATATTCTAATTTTCTTACATCATCATATTGAGGTGGATAATCATTTTTAAGCAAATATTCCACACCCAGATCTATTCCTGCACCTCCTTGTGTATATTTTAAAAAATCATTTACATTCTTACCTGATGAATTAGTCTTTTGCAGCTTATCATAATTAGAAGAGTAGCCATATTTTCCAATAGGATCGGTTACTACGAATGTAGGTGATGCGCCAGGCTGGGTAATTTCTGTAAAAATCATACGGTCCAGGTCAACATAGGCACCTGATACTCCTCTTACACCTTTAAGGGTAATTCCTGCGCTTAATTGCTCCGTATTTGTATTCCATATGATCTGACTATAAGATGCGTATGCCTCCACCCAGGCATTGTTGATGACCTTTCCCCCCAGAGAAGGGGTGGGCCTGTTGAATTGAAGGAAGCTATTGAACGTTGAAATGGTATCAGTAAATTTGAAACTTTTCGATTTTATATGAATATAATTTCGCGTATTTAATCCAAATGCAATCGCCCTTCGCTGATTCAATTTTATTCGTGCATTTAACACATGAATATCCTGGCTAAGGTGGACGAATCGTTGCTTATCGCCACTCGATAAGTAGAGATCGGCCTTTGGTAATTTTAATAAAGGTTTTGTAGAATTAAAGCCATTTGTAATTGATTTCGATTGAACACTGAAAAGCGTAATATCCCAATTATAATGTGAATGAGTTCCTGAAGCAGGGTTATTATAAACACCCAAACTTCCGGCATATGGAGAACCATGAAGGGCCTGGTAATTTTGCGCGAGGGAAATATTCACCAGGCAAAATAATACTGCTGCAAATGCTATCTTCTTCATATTTGTCAAAAGGGTTGCCCATGTGTTTGGCGTATCAAATATGTAATAAATTTCGGAAAAGGTTTAATCGACGATATTAAAAAATTAGATAAAGTTTCATTTCCAAAAAAGCGTTGTATCAGCCTGCCGCTTTGCAGACGGTTGCCAAAGTATTTTTCCCATTGCTGTGTATATTGAGTTTCCAGTTCGAACCGGGTGGTTTTTTCTTGAAAAAATTGATTGATTTCATCAAATGCAAGTTTGCTTCCATGTAAGGCCATACTCATTCCATTGCCACATAACGGGGTAATCATACCGGCGGCATCCCCAATCATCAGTACATGGTTTTCGACCTGTGATTTTTTATTAAAAGATATTCTTGAAATCGTCAAAGGCGCCTCATATAAGAATTCAGATTCAGAAAATATATATTTTAAAAAAGGGTTTTTCATGAGGATCGTTTCCTCCATCAGCCGAATATTATTATTACTTTTTTTGATATTATCTCCTTTGGTTAAGTAACAAAGACAACATTTCCCCTCTTCAATTCTTGAAATGCCACAGTAGCCATTTTCAAAATTATGGAGGGCAATCATATCTTCCGGAAATAATGTTTTGATATGGTATTTCACACCCAGGTAGTGATTGAGTTTATTGGGTTTAACCTGAGTAAAATGTCTTTTCCATTTTACATCCAAATTGCTCCGTTTACCAAAACACCCTGCGGCTACGATAGCTTCAGTCTCCCCTTTTGAAGAAAAAATCATGAATGAATTATTGCGATAGAGTATATCTGCAACTTTTGTTTCCTCGGCCAACACCACACCTTCCTTCCTGGCGATATTAGCAAGCATATTATCCAGATTATATCGACTGATTCCAAACCCTCCGAGGGGAAGGGTATGTTCAATATTTTTTCCATTGGGCGAACTAACCATCAACCTATTGATAAGCGGAAGTTGCATATCACTTAATGGTATACCAAGCTCCTGTAAAAAATTCCAGCTTTCGAGGCTGATGTATTCCCCGCATACTTTATGAAATGGATATTTTTCTTTTTCAAGAACAATAGTACTGTACCCAGCGCGGGCACACTGAATTGAAAGAGCGAGACCGGCTAATCCGCCACCAATAACCGCAACATCATATGTAGTTGAAATATTCAGGGCTGGTGGTGTTGAGATGAAAGGATTTGCGATGATGATTCTTTGTTGTTAATCACTATGATCAACCACCGAAAGGCCCATTTCCAATCAATCGTGAAGTAGCTGATTTTAGCAGCAAGCAACATGGACTTCCAATCCTGTTTGGTAAATCCTCTTGCAACAGATAAAGGAGCATCATTCTTTACCAGGTAGCTTTTCGAAAAAATAGCTGATAGCCACTTGATAGAATAATAAGCAATCTTATGCCTGTGCAGGTCATTAATAAAAAATCCTTCAGTTGAATGAGTGCTCATCCATTGCAGCATTTCAACAAGTTCCTCATTGCTGAAATGATGACAAAATAAAGATGAAAAAATAATTGCGGGTTTTTTTGGAAACGATACCAGTTTATAATCAGATTGGATAAACTCTGCAGAAATTCCTTTGCAGGCAGATTGAGCCACTTGAATACAGTCAGCATTGATATCTATCCCGATAAATGATGCGCTGATATTCCTTTTTTTACACCATGATTCTATCGCCTTCAAATTATCTCCACCTCCACAGCCAATTTCACAAATAGAAACCTCCGTTAAAGGTGAGAAGGAGGATTGGAGTATAATAGTTTTTAATCCTTTTAATGTTATTTCATGCCCGCCGAGGTAGGAATTAATGAAATTCAATTCCTGCATATTCCTTTTAATGTCGGTAAAAGGAATATCATGGCGGTCAAGCAATTCTTTTTGGTATGAACGCTGTGAGAGATCCATTTTACATGGAAGCTACAAAAGTTTCCATTGTGAGCCCCGGGCCAAATGCAGCTCCGTATACCGTCGCATTTACAGGAGGCAGATTGTGGAATTCATCCATGATCTCTTTTAAGACAAACAAAATAGTAGGAGAGGACATATTCCCAAAGCGTCGTAAAACATCGTATGAATTTGTCAATTCCCCATTCGTCAACCCAAGGCTCTTATGAATTGCTTCGAGTATTCTTTTGCCACCCGGATGTACACACCAATGGGTAATGGTATCAACAGATGTGTTGGTATTTTGTAATGACCGACCTACAAGTGGCTCGAAATCTTCTTCGATCAGTTCGGGGACATAACCACTGAGGGTCATCAAAAAACCTGTTGAAGAGAGTTCCCATGCCATATCTTTTTTCCCTTTGGGGATTACTTCTGAATAAAAATTTGTCAATTTCAACCCTTTACATTTGTGGTCATCAGGTGTAACCAGAACCGCAGCACTTCCATCACCAAATAGTAAGCTGGAAGCAATATTATCAATGGTGGCTTCACGTTGAAAATGAAGGGTGCACAATTCTGTGCAAACGATCAATACTTTGGCCGACGAAGAAGTTTTGCAAATAGCATCGGCCATTTTTAATGCATGAATGGCAGCATAGCAACCCATGAAATTGACAGAAGTACGGTAAATATTTTTCGGCAGATCTAATAATTCCATTACCTGTAAGTCCAGTCCGGGAGCACTCATACCGGTACAGCTGACTGTAATAAGATGTGAAATTTCTTTATCGCGTATCTTTCCTTCTAAACAATTTCTGATGGCATCAACAGATAAGGGAGCAGCGTATCGCTGATAGAATACCATTCGTTGTTCCAGTGAAGGGAATGGTTCGAGGTTTTCGGAATGTGGGTAGAATTTCCATTCAGGTAAAGGCCGGCTATAATCCGGGATTACTGAATATCGGGAATCAATACTGCTTTGATGATAAAGGAATTTAAGTTTCCGCTTATCCACCTCATTCATTGCATAAATGCGTTGCATGAATTGTAAAATAGATGACTGTTCATGCCTGAATCCCGGAACCGCTGTACCTATAGATATAATTTTGCTCAAAATAACCTCCCCATTAATAAAATAAGAAAAGCAATGTTCGTACAGATGGAAGCTATTATATTCATCCGCATAGTGTGACTAAAATCAGCCGCGCCGGGATCCTTCCAAACCTGCATTGCCCAATTGAGAAAATATACGAGAATGGGGAACATAGCAGTTGCTATAATAAAAAATTTATTTTCTTCGGAATTACTATAGAAATAATAATAGAGTGTACCCATTGCCATCATATAAATAACAGCCGTAAAAATGAATGTTCCCCTGTAACCAAGAATATAACTCAATGTAACCACGTTATCGCGTTTATCTGCTTCATGTTGGTAGATCTGTGTCAGTGGGTAAAACCCGCCAATCAATAAACTACTTATAATAACGCCGAGTAATGGTGGCTGTAATGTTTTTTCTATACTGCATCCATGGTAAACCAGAAAGAAAGTTACACCCCCCTGAAAAATCATGACTGTCAGGTAACCGACAACCGGAAATCTTTTTAAACGGATGCCCCTGTAACTATAAGCTCTGGAAGCAAGGATGTATGCCGCAATACCTACAGCAAACCAAATACTAATCCAAAAACTGAGTATCACGGCAGATATATCTAATATAACACTGGTCCAGTACAATTGTTTAGTAGGCTGCATAGGGTTTTTTAGTCCCCCGATGCTTTCCTCATCCCTGTCCATATATGAATTGTACCCGTTGCTGGATGGGTAAACGACAAAGTGTAACAGAATGAATATGAAAATGGCATGCCAGGTGTTTATCGTTGCTACCTGGCTAAGCGCGAATAAATAAACAGGAAGCAAGAACAGGGAAAAATGAAAACGAAGTAATTGTAAAGTAGATTTTTTCAACACAGTAATATAGGGAATCTTTTTTTTTCAGCTCCGAAGCTTATTGAAATCAGGAATTAAACGGGAGCCAAAATATCCTATAGATACATTCGACATGATTCCTTGCACCCTGGCTTAAGCAGGTACTGGAACATTTTAAGAATTATTTAATGACAGGAGTTTTAAAGTTGCTCCTCTATATAGCATTCCAAAATAGTATTTTCTTACCTCCTTCCTTAGGGCTCACAGGTTTATGGAATAAAAAAAGGGGAAATGATTGCATCAGTTTATTTGTAGAGCTTTATCCACTGCAGAAATTGTAATTACGAATCACGTATTTCCACTTCCATAGCAGCATTGAATCAACAATACTTACTTAAAGAAATACCAGAATTACTGTGAGTTCAATAAAATTTGTTAACGACGGAACCGATTGATTAACCATATAACCACCGCAATAATTAATACAACGATAATTATTCCCGACCACATACCAACTTTAAAAACGCCTTCAATGGCTTCACAGGAACTCAGTGAGATCATAAGAAAAGCCAGGGCTGACAATAATAGATTATTCTTCATTTTAATGAGGTTTATTGCAACTATGCAAAAACCTTACCCATGCTGTAGATACATGGAAAAGCTTTCAAACCGACCACTTTCGTAAAACCTGCTTCGGGTGGGTCACTGAAATATTTAGAATCGATCAGGGATAATATTCAAAGTACGCAACCTGCTTATAGGTGGTGCCCTGGTAGGTTGCTACCGCAATAACAGGGTATTGATCTTTATCGTATGAGTATTGAATGCTGGTTTCGGGTATACCATCAATGCTGTACCCAGTGCAGTTGTTGCGGCTAAAACCAATATAACGAGTCAGGCCGGGACCTAAAAAACTATATCCAACAGAAGAATTTGTAAATAGAAAAGATTCACTAATGTTGATTTTACTAAATGGATTGATGGCACCATCGTATCCATATTCTGCTAATTGATATTCGTGTTTCCCCGTTTCCTTAAAGATCCGGGTACGGATGACATCTATGTTGTTACTGCCAATCATAAGTGTATCAAAGTTGCTGTTATCCAAACTAAGATTTACATACCTGGGTGTGGTAATGATCATGTTTCCTGATCGGTTAATACTGATATTCCTTTCAGTAAATTGAGACGGTGTTACTGCTATTCTTGCCGAATCTTTTAGTTTTTTTCCAAGGTTATCAAAAAAGAAATAATATCGCCGCGTCACGTTTGGAAAGGCATTTGGCACCCGCCGTTCCATATAAGAAGGATTTTTAGCCGAACCATTATAATAAAAAGTGTAGCTGGTATTTACTTTGAAGGCAGGAGATGATACATTCGAATCTATATTCCCGGTTTCGATTTTAGTACATCTTTTAAACTGATCATATTGGAATGCCTGCACATTATGTAACCCTGAAACAAAGGGATCAGGATAAACAACTTTAGACAAAAGCTTATCAATCGTTTGGCCGCAATTTTGACAGGAATGTTCCTGCATTTTTTTACAGGAAATGCAGCTCCAAAAGATAGCTACAATCAAAAAATATTTTTGTCGCATGTTTTCGGGTTGAGGATATTTATCTATGATGCCTTAAGCACGGTCTACGTATGGGAAATAACGCCGAATACAGCCAAATATTGTAATCTCAACATGCATTGAGGTTAGAAAAGTTTTAAGGGCGATAGGGCTTTTGAATGATTTTGCTTAATTCAAACATATTGGAGTATACTCAGCACATGACAGTTTTTTTTCTATTTTATTCTTATTTTCCATTTTATGTAGAGATCCGAAAATGAAACCTGAACATATATCAATAATAGTTGCAACATGATTATAAATAACAAAAACCTTTTGTGCGGATAGCGTTTTTGAAGGACTTTATCCTGAATATTTAGGTAGCGCTAATAATACTAATTGAGCGAATTAACCCGAATGGGTTCTTCTGATTATGGCACAAAAAAATCCTGTTCTTGCGGAACAGGATGTAATGATTTGGAGTGAAGCTATTTTACTAAACCAGCATTCTTAAAGGTTCTTCTAACAAGCTTTGTAATGTCTGTAAGAATGCGGCACCAGTAGCACCATCAACAACACGGTGGTCGCAACTCAGTGTTACTTTCATTACATTTCCTGGTACTACGGCACCATTTTTAACTACCGGTAGTTGTTGTATTGCACCTATTGCCAGGATACATGCATCTGGTGGATTGATGATTGCGGTAAATTCATCAATTCCAAACATGCCCAGGTTAGAAATGGTGAAGGTGTTGCCTTCCCAATCTGCGGGTTGCAGTTTTTTATCCTTTGCTTTTTGGGCGTATTCTTTTACTTCGACGGCGATCTGGGATAAGGATTTGCTGTCTGCAAACCGAATAACGGGCACCAATAGTCCTTCTTCCACCGCTACGGCTACACCAATATTTATATGATGATTATATCGAATCTTATCACCCAGCCAGCTGCTGTTTACTTTAGGATTTTGTTTTAATGCTAAGGCGCATGCTTTCAGCACCATGTCGTTGAATGATATTTTTACTTTGCTAACCTCGTTGAGTTTCGCACGGCTCTCTACGGCCTTGTCCATATCAATGCTCATAGTAAGATAAAAATGAGGAGCACTGAATTTGCTTTCTGCCAAACGTTTCGCAATGATTTTACGCATTTGGGATACAGGTACTTCGTCGAAGCTTTCCTTGCCAGTTTCGGCACTTCGACTTCGCTCAGTGCCTGCGGCATCCATGGTTCGACTGCGCTCACCATCGGGGGAGGCGGGAACAAAATTGTCAATGTCTTTCTTCACAATTCTTCCCCCATCACCAGTGCCGGGAACTTTTGCAATATCTATTCCTTTTTCGGCGGCTATTTTTTTCGCAAGTGGAGAGGCTTTAATCCGGCCGTTTTCATTGGAGGCTATTGCATTAGGATCGGACTCGTTCGATGAAGCTGCAGGCTGCCTGGATATTATTTCTTTTTCTCCTTCTTTCGTTTGGGTTTGCTCACCACCTGTAACCTTACCACCTGTAGCAGCACTAATAATTTTTTGAAGGTCTACTTTTTTGGCATCGCCAATTACTGCAAGCAGGTCATTCACGGCAATCTTATCGCCATTCTGGGCGCCAATATGTAAAAGGGTACCTTCCTTATAACTCTCGAGTTCCATGGTGGCTTTATCAGTTTCAATATCGGCCAGTACATCCCCTTTCTTAACGGGATCACCTACTTTTTTATGCCAGGTGGCAATAACACCTTCCGTCATGGTATCACTCAATCTTGGCATTAAGATCACTTCTTCCATTTTTGAAACATCTAATGTGTTAACCGGAGCTGCCTGAGGTGTTTCTTTTTTCTCTTTATCAGGTTTACCGGTGTTGTTATCTTTTTGTTTTACCCCTGCCTTTTCTACGTTCACCGGGGCATTTTCGCCAGATCCTGTAACCAGACCTGAAATATCTTCTCCTTCAGATCCAATAATTGCAAGCAAATCATTTACCTGCAGCTTGCCACCTTTATTTGTACCTATATGCAATAAGGTTCCATCTTTATAACTTTCGAGTTCCATCGTAGCTTTATCGGTTTCCACTTCGGCAAGCAGGTCTCCTTTTTTAACTGGATCTCCAACATTTTTGTGCCAGGCAGCAATCACTCCTTCAGTCATCGTATCGCTAAGTCGCGGCATTAAAATCACTTCAGCCATTTCTATTGCAGATTTAATATTTAAGACGCCGAAATTAAGTCAAAATGGGGAAATGGAAAGCCCAAGACAGAAAAGAAGATAAAAGAGTTAGAGGGACTGTTGATTTCCGGGAATCCACTCGTTAGATCAATAATCCAACTCCATCCTTAATTTGTCCTTTAAGGCTTTCACCAATGGATATTCTTCTATGATTTTTTGATACTGGTCTCTTTTACTTAAATGTTTCTCATCAGGTTTAAAAGTATCAGGGTTTTCTTTAATTCTTATTTGAAGAGTGAGCGTTTTATTTCGGAATAATTGTTGAAGATATTCGCAAAGTATTCGCTTTTCCTGCTCAATAAAACGTTGTTCAAGGTTATTATTTGTAATGATATCGAAACGGCCATCATTAATAATTTCAAGTTGTGACATTTCAAAACTCTGTGCTGCAGGATTCTTTTTTTCTTTTAATTGATCAGTGAAGGTTTTCCACGCCTCATGCAATTTTTCAGTTGTCAGAGGTATAATTGTTTGTTCACCCCCTACTGTTTTATTTGAAAATTTGTCGCGAATATTTTGAAGTTTACCAAGTTTTGCGACCATCGCCTCCGGCTTAATAATGGGCATTGAAATTAATGTATGAGTATCTTCTTCTTCAATAGGCACCAGTTCCTGCAATGACGGGGTTTCAATGATGAGTTTTGCTTTTTCAGGTAAAGTTTGTTGTGAAAAGTTGTTGTCGGGTTTCAGATTTCTTGTTTGAAGAGTGGCTTTAGGGTGCTGCAATGAAGACGCAGCAACATGTACCAAAGGAAGTTTCCGGAAAGCTACCGGCTTCACGGTATCAACTATTTTTTTTTTACCTAAACCTTCATTCCCTGATGTAAATTCAAGAGCCTGTTGAAGGTAGCTCAATTTAATGAGTGCAAGTTCTACATGTAGACGTTTATTGCGGGCAGCCTTATAATTAATCTCTGATTCATTTAAAACATTCAGTGCGCTGATCAGATAAGGTGCTGATATTTTTTTTCCTGTGCTCAGGTATCTTTCTTTAAAACTTTCTACTACCTCTAACAGGACCACTACTTTTTCATCTTTGCATACCAGTACATTGCGAATAAATTCAGCAAATCCATTCAGGACGAGGTCACCTTCAAAGCCCTTACGGTTGATATCATCATACAACAACAATGCTCCGGCTAAATCCTGTTGTTGCATACAATCGATCATTTTAAAGTAATAATCATCGTCCAGTATATTTAAATGTTCGAGCGTATTCTTATAATTAAGTTCGCCATTTGTAAAGCTCACGATTTTATCCATGATGCTCAGTGCATCACGCATGCAACCTTCGCTTTTTTGGGCAATGATCTGCAGCGCGGGCTTTTCAGCTGTGATATTTTCCTTATTACAGATCTCCAGTAAATGTTCTACAGTATCTTTTGTTGTGATTCTTTTAAAATCGAAAATCTGGCAACGGCTTAAAATAGTAGGAAGTATTTTATGTTTTTCAGTGGTAGCCAGAATAAAAATGGCATAGGGTGGTGGCTCTTCCAGAGTCTTTAGAAACGCATTAAATGCCGAAGAACTCAGCATATGTACCTCATCGATTATATATACTTTATATTTTCCAGCCTGGGGAGCAAATCGCACCTGTTCCACAAGAGTTCTTATATCATCCACTGAATTGTTACTGGCGGCATCCAGTTCATGAATATTCATGGATGTGCCTTCATTAAATGAAATACACGAGTTACAGGTATTACAGGCCTCACCCTCCGGCGTTTGGTTCAGGCAATTAATGGTTTTGGCAAGAATTCGCGCACAAGTTGTTTTACCAACACCCCTTGGGCCACAAAACAAAAAAGCATGTGCGAGTTGCTGGTTTTTGATAGCATTTTTGAGCGTCGTTGTAATATGGGATTGGCCCACAACAGTATCAAAAGTCTGTGGCCGGTATTTACGCGCAGAAACAATGAACTTTTCCATTGAAGCGAAAATAAGCAAGCTATTTTACATTCAGATTGACGGTATTATTTTGTGAATAGATTTCAGCCTCCCCGCCCATCAACTGCCTGAATTGCTGATGCGGAAATCCGGCTGGATCTGTTCAACGCTAAACGAAACGGCTTGAGTTGCGTTACAAAACTGGGTGAGGTTTGAACTCTTTGGTTCGATCAAACAAATATCGGTAGGTAGTCAATTTCCGGCTCCGGTAGGTGCCAAGGCTTTCTGCGATATTGACCATCTTAGGATTGAACTCCCCGATCCACTGCATTTCATAATCATCATATAAGTGTTGTACCTGGATAATTTTAGCAGCTTCCATAATGATGTAAGCATCCACTCCTTTTCCCTGCCATTCTGGAACTACTCCAAACACCACGCCGACAAATTTCGTACATCGGGTTGTTGCCTTGATCCAAAGGAATTTAAGTTTTCCAAAAAGGTCGAACCGGCCATTTAAATGTTTGAACCATTGGTTGAGGTCGGGGATATTAACCCAGATAGCAACCGGTTCCTGTTTATAATAAACATACCAAATAATCTTTTCATCCATTATGGGCTTCATCTGCTTAAACATTTTCAATACCACTGTGTCATTCATTTCTTTTAAGCCTCCATGACCCGCCCAGGCTTTATTGTACACGATAGTAAAATCCTTTGCGAATTTTTCTAATTGATTTTTTTTGAAATAACAGGCACTGAAATTTGGGTCCCTGGCCACCATTGCATGACGATCGTAAAACTTTTGCTGGACTTTATCTTTTACTCTGAGTGAAAAACATATCTGGTTGAAAAATGGTTTGAATCCATAATTTTCCAATAATTGTTTATAATAGGGGGGATTGAAATTCAGCCAAACGAGAGGAGGATCATAACCTTCAACGAGGAGTCCCCACCAACGATCACGTTCTCCAAAATTAATAGGCCCATCCATAGCCTCCATTCCTTTTTGAAGCAGCCAGTTTTTAGATGTGTCCAATAGAACATCTGCAACCTTTTGATCATTGATGCAATCAAAGAACCCTACACCGCCAACCGCTACATCATCATTTTTATTTTTATATTTTTTATTAGTGAACGCTGCAATACGTCCTATCAGTTTTCCCTGATCATCTTTTGCGATCCATCGAATACATTCACCATGCCTGAAGGTTTTGTTTTTCTTACGGTCAAAAACATCATTAATGTCTTTATCAAGCGGACGAATATAATTGGGATCTGATTGATTGAGTTCAATATTGACCCGAAGAAATTCTTTGGCCTGCTCCGGTTTCATCACTTCAATCAACTGCATGTTGGAAAATTTCAGCAAATGTATGGAATGCTTTTATGCATTCAGGCCTTGCATGGGTCTTGCCTGAATCATGAATTGTTGAAAAGAATTACTGTATGGAAGAAATTTAATTAAGCTTTGTTTTTTTTGAGTCTTCTTTTAAATGAGTATCAAGAAATTTTAGAACCTGGCCATATCCTTTGATTTCATTTTCTTTCTTTATGAAGCCGTGGCCTTCATCCGGAAAAACAACATATTCAACCGGCACATTGTTTTTCTTAACGGCTGCTACCAGTTCATCACTTTCTTTTTGCAGCACCCTGGGATCATTGGCCCCTTGTAAAACCATCAGTGGTTTTATAATATTCGCAGCATGCAGCAACGGCGAATATTTCTGTAGTCTTATCGAATCATCTGTATTTGGATTTCCTAATTCTTCATACAATGCATTTCGAAATGATTCCCAATAAGAAGGAATTTCTTTCAGGGTTCTTGGCCAGTTTACTACACCGAAAAGGTCCACGCCCGTTTTAAATTCATTGGGGTGAAAACATAAAGCAGCCACGGTCATATAGCCTCCATACGAGCCGCCAAGAATACCAATTTTATTGGAATCGATGTAAGGCAGGGATGCCAGATATTTTTTGCCCCATATAACATCTTTCAAATCTTTATCTCCATGATTGCGATTATCCATTTTATAAAATGATTTCCCATATCCGCTACTTCCTCTATTGTTCACGTCCATCACTGCATATCCATGATTGACGAGGTATTGAATAAGTGAAAAATAATTAAGTCCAGCTTGTCCACCGGGGCCTCCATGTACAAATACAAGTGCCGGCACTTTATTATCCTTATCGGCCTGATGTGGTTTATAATAAATAGCCGGGATCTCCAGCCCGTCAAAAGATTTGTACCGTACTACCTTGCCGCTAACAAGATCCTCTTCTTTGAATTCGGGGTTTAAAGTATTTGTAAGTTTCTTTAATTCTTTTGTAGTGAAATCATATACATACATGTTACTAGGTCCTTTTGAGCTGCCAACAGTTAAGCGCATTTTATTTTCACTCCTGGAAATTCCAACACCCTGAATGTTTGCATCTTCAATTTTTGGAAATTCTAGTTCCTTTCCGCTCTTGTGGTCGAAAAGATGCAAAGTGTTTTTCCCATCTTCATTTACATAAATCACCCTGAACTTTTCATTATAGGAGAGGGCCATAAAAGCTACATCCCAGTTGGTTTCATAAAGCTTTTCTTTTTTACCTGTGGCGATATCATACTTAACTAAATAAGAAAACTCACTTCCATCATCTGTGATGAGGTAGAGATAATTATTATCTACTGAAAAATTTAAAGCCGAATTACTTGTTTCAATACTATCAGGATTTATTTTCCTGGTTAGCTTCGTTTGTTGGTCGATCAGGTAAATATTATTAGAGGATGTAGTAAGATTTTCGGAAACGACCAGGTATCGTTCATTATCGGACATTGCTATTACATCAAAACCTTTATCGTTCCTATAGATCATTACTGCTGCCCAGGTGGTAGTATCCATTTTGTATTGATCGAAGTAGCGGGGATCCCTTTTATTACTGCTATAATACATAAGTTTTCCATCGCGACTCCATCCGCCGAATTCCGCCTTTTCATTTTTTCCGGGAGTAAGATCTTTTACCACGCTGTCTTTTTTTAGATAAAGGTGCGACACCTCATTGCCTCCTTTATCGGAACGATAAATTATAGAATGGCTTCCCGGCACGTAAGATGCTGCAAACACAGCATCATTCATCGACTTCGTAAGTGCGGTTTTCTTCCCGCTCGGAAGGTCAATTTCGTAAGCATTCATGATACCGCTTTCATTACTTGTAATTAAAAGTTTTGAGTCATCCGTAGTAAATGCTCCACCAAAAACTTTTGAACTTTTGTAAAACTGTTCAATTGAGTACTGCGCTACTGTTCGTGCAGGAGGCTCGTCTTGTAATGATTTTGGTTGCTCCTGGCATCCAAAAGCTAATAGAGAGACAATAGAAAAGAGATGTAAATATTTCATATTAGTTAGTTTGGTTTTCTAAAACTGAATACAACAAAAATGATAACTCATACTAGCTCGCGGACGCATGAAGGAAGTTAAAATAATTATGAGGAAACATCCAAAACAAAATCGATAAACGGTCCTGGTGTTGGATTTTAATATTTAGAAGTACGATCACTTGTTTAACTGTAAGTAAGTCTTTCAGGAACTGAATTGTTTTAGAATTAAGAAACGAGATTTTCGGATTTCTGCCCGTCCTCCCTTACCTTTGCAGCCAAAATTAAAAACTGGGTGTTTTTAAGATTAATAGTATGAAAATCATTTAAGTAAGTCATAAAACCTCATGTAAATTATTCTCAATATGGCTAGCGTTGGTAAAGTTAAACAGATCATTGGGGCGGTTGTAGATGTGCAGTTTGATGGAAAGCTTCCTGAAATATATAATGCTCTTGAACTTAAAAGAGCTAATGGAGAGATCCTCGTGATGGAAGCTCAAAGACATCTTGGAGAAGATAGTGTTCGATGCATTGCCATGGACGGTACGGAAGGTTTGGTAAGAGGCATGGAAGTGAGGGATACCGGTGCCGCTATAACAATGCCTATTGGCGAGGGTATTAAAGGAAGGTTGTTTAATGTAACTGGTGATCCTATTGATGGATTGCCTGCTGTAGATAAAAAAGGGGGGCGGCCGATCCATAGTAAGCCTCCGGCATTTGAAAACCTCAGTACATCTGCTGAAATATTATTTACAGGTATTAAAGTAATTGACCTGATAGAACCTTATTCCAAAGGTGGAAAAATAGGATTGTTTGGAGGGGCTGGAGTGGGTAAAACGGTATTAATTCAGGAATTGATCAACAATATTGCTAAGGCTTATGCAGGTGTTTCTGTATTTGCCGGAGTAGGAGAAAGAACCCGTGAAGGAAATGACCTGATGCGTGAAATGATCGAAGCAGGTATAATGAATTATGGAGATGCCTTCAAGCACAGTATGGAAGAAGGAGGATGGGATTTGAGTAAGGTGGATATGAAACAACTTTCTGAATCAAAGGCCACTTTCGTATTCGGACAAATGAATGAACCTCCAGGTGCCCGTGCCCGTGTAGCCTTAAGCGGCCTGACCATTGCCGAATATTATCGCGATGGTGACGGACAGGGAAAGGGACGGGATATTTTATTTTTTGTAGATAATATCTTCCGGTTTACACAGGCAGGATCTGAGGTATCAGCGTTGTTAGGGCGTATGCCGTCCGCTGTAGGATACCAGCCAACCCTTGCAACGGAGATGGGTGTGATGCAGGAAAGAATTACATCTACAAGAAACGGATCGATTACTTCGGTACAAGCCGTTTATGTGCCGGCTGATGACTTAACAGACCCCGCACCCGCAACAACCTTTGCTCACCTGGATGCTACCACGGTATTAAGTCGTAAGATTGCGGATTTAGGTATCTACCCGGCAGTTGATCCTTTGGATTCAACTTCAAGGATTCTTACTCCTCTTATTGTTGGTGATGCGCATTATAATTGCGCAAACAGGGTAAAATTAATATTGCAGCGCTATAAAGAGTTACAGGATATCATCGCTATACTTGGATTGGATGAATTGAGTGATGAAGATAAATTAACTGTTGCAAGAGCGAGAAGGGTACAGCGTTTTCTTTCCCAGCCGTTCCATGTAGCAGAACAGTTTACAGGGTTAAAAGGGGTATTGGTTCCCATTGACGAAACTATCCGCGGATTTAATATGATCATGGATGGTGAAGTAGACGATTATCCTGAAGCGGCCTTTAACCTGGTCGGAACTATTGATGATGCAATAGAAAAAGGGAAGAACCTGGTAGCGCAGGCCCAAGGGTAAGCCTCATCCCTTCGGGGTAGGTTTATAAAATATTACCCTAAGGTTACGAATCTGAATTTTAATATAATAATTGTAATCGTTTCCTGGTGAAGCTGTTGGCATAGAACCTGCATTTGCAGGGCATTTCAGAGAAAAGTTCTTCAATCAACATTTTAAATCAGAATCCTAACGCCTTTGGCTAGGGTTTATAAAATTCTTCCCACAGGGGAGTTGGAGGGGTCCATGAATGTAGAGATCTTAACACCAGAACGAAAAATTTTTAGCGGTGATGTATACGGTGTGCAACTGCCCGGGGTGGAAGGATTATTCGAGGTATTAGATAGGCATGCACCTCTTGTGGCTGCATTAAAAGGAGGCCGGTTAAAAATTCTGAAAGATAAAAACCGCCACTTTATCTTTTTTGATATTCAAAGTGGATTTGTAGAAGTGTTAAACAATAAAGCAACTGTTTTGGTTGAAGGCGCCATCCCAGTAGAAACGGCCGGCTCATAAGTATGTGATAGTTATATTCTCCCGGGCATTGCCCATGCAGGCAAAAGCATTCTGGAATTCTCATAAATTAATTTAGTTGAGCATCGAATGGATTCTAAGTTTCATAAAGGCCCGAGTGTTTTACTAAGAACCATCAACCATCCCCCATCAACTAATTCAATTGTGGATCAACCGGAAAATTAGTCATCATTTCAAAATCCCCACCAAGGTGCCTTAAAGCATCTTTCCAAATTTCCTCTGCCTTTTTATGAAAAACTAATTTTCGCGTAGCTTCGGCAGTAAGCCATGATTTTTCTTTTAGTTCATCTGCCAATTGACCGGTTCCCCATCCGGAATAACCGATATAAAACCGAATCCTGTTGGGGTCAATCTGTCCTTCTTTAATAAGGGTCAATGCAGTTTCGAACTCACCTCCCCAATAGATGCCATTCAAAACCTCATAACAACCGGGAATTTTATCAGGATACTGATGTAAAAAGTGAATGGTATCCATTTGAACAGGTCCACCATAAAATACAGGGATTTTCAAATCTTCTGCATTGTTCATCAATTCATCCAAGGTATGTTTATAAGCTCTGTTTATGACAAAACCAAAACTGCCTTCTTCCTGGTGATCACAAAGAAATACTACAGTCCTCATGAAGTTAGGATCCTTTAAAAAAGGTTCAGCTATCAGTAATATTCCTGGCCCCGGTTCTATCATATTTCTAAATTAGTACATAAATCATTCCGGCAATTTGAATTATTCAAAAATAAAAGATCTTTTAAGAATCCTATTTAGTGACTGAACTTTGTAAATCTTAGTTAAATCAAAACCGCTTACATTCGTAATGCAGGAGTTCCTGAACTGTTTATTAAATTTGTAGATTGTGGTCTTTGCTCAACATCCAGCAAACAATTGAGGTAGCAGATTGCGGTATTAAAACATTAGCTCCCGGTGAAAAAAATTTTTCCTATCATTATTGTGTTGATCAGTTTATCGCTGATAGGTACTATTTATATTCAGTATAACTGGTTGCGCACAATGTTGGTGAATAAGCATGATGAATTGCAATTCAAGGTAATAAAAACACTTGATGAGGTCAGCAAGGAACTTATTGAACAGAAAGGTACTTTGCCCAGTCTTAAAAATTACCGTACCAAGCCTGGCTTTAGCTTGCCTTCTGATCAGTTCCAATTGGAATTGATGAAGCCTGCTACTATCACTCAAAAATTTACGGAATTTGAAATTCATGAAAAGCTTGATAACGCATTTCGAAAGCAAAGTTTAAAAGACATCAAGTTCGAATTTGCTATTACCGGTGATATTGCTTCCCCTTCCCCGGATTTTGAAATAAAGTCAAACAATTTTTTGCAACAGGTTGAGGATACTGTTAATAACCTTCAGTTACAATATCCATTACAACCTCCAAGCGGAAGTGATTTTGAAAACCTGATGCCTGTTCAGATAATCGTGCTAATTATACCCAATATAAAAAAGCTGGTACTCGAACAGATGCGTTGGATGATCGTTGGTGCGATATTTTTTACACTCATGATTATTAGTGCTTTTTATATTACGGTGAGCGCCTTGCTGAGGCAGAAAAAACTGAGTGAGATAAAAAATGATTTTATCAATAACATGACACATGAGCTCAAAACTCCATTGGCTACCATCTCTTTGGCAATCGATGCATTAAAGAACGAAAAAGTAATTCAGGATCGATCCAAGATGGAATATTTTAATAGCATCATCAAAGAAGAGAACACAAGAATGAACAAACACGTAGAAGCTATTCTACAAGCCGCAGTGATGGATAGGCAGGAAATACAATTAACAAAGCTGCCACTGCAGGTAAATAATATGATCAACGATATACTCAGTAATTATGCATTACAGTTACAGGAGAAAAATGGAGTAGTTGAATTGCAATTAAATGCAAAGCGCGATCTTATTAATGCAGACCCTGTGCATTTCCGTAACCTGATGTCGAACCTGATTGATAATGCCGTAAAATATTCAAAGGAAAACTTATTGTTGAAAATATGCACTAGTAATACTAATAAAAACCTGGTAATTCGTTTTGAAGACAATGGCATTGGAATGAGTAAGGAAACAGTACGAAGAATATTCGAAAAATTTTATCGTGCTCATACCGGCAACATTCATAACGTAAAAGGTTTTGGGTTAGGACTAAGCTATGTGAAAACAATTATCGATGCACATCAAGGGAAAATTAAAGTAGATAGTACATTAGGACGGGGATCTACATTTGTTCTTGAAATCCCTTTATTAAAAGAAAGATTAGTTCCTCAGCAACAGGCAGCCGTCTCCGTAACTTAAAAAGCGGAAATGGTTCTCCAGAGCATAATCGTAGATTTTTCTCCAATCTTTTCCTACAAAAGCAGCCACTAATAATAATAATGTTGAACGTGGCTGATGAAAATTGGTAATCAATGCATTTGTAAATTTCATTGTGTAACCAGGTGCAATCAATATTTGGGTTTTAGTTAATAGCCGCGTCAATTTCCGCGCGACCATCCATTTCAACAATTCCTCCAGGGCCTGTGAAGTTGAAATTTCTTTTGCTGGTAATTCGTAAGGATCCCACTGATTAATCATTAACTGCTGTGAGGAAATATTTTTGTTCAGAATAACTTTCACTCCCATCCAGTATAGGCTTTCAAGGGTTCGTAAAGAGGTGGTACCAACTGCTGTGATTAACCCTTTCGAGTGAATTAATAAGTTCTCGATTGTTGAAATGCCAACCTCGAAAAATTCTTTATGCATTTCATGTTGTTCGAGGGTATTACTCTTTACCGGCTTGAAAGTGCCGGCTCCTACATGAAGTGTGACACTTTCACAATGAATTTTTTTAAGCTCAAGTTTTTCAAAAATAGTTTTAGTGAAATGAAGCCCGGCAGTTGGCGCAGCTACTGATCCCGGGTGATTTGCATATACTGTTTGATACCTTTCTTTATCAATTGATTCCGGTTTTCTTTTTAAATAAGGTGGCAGGGGAAGGTTCCCTGCGAATTGAATCATTTCAGTAAAAGATAATTCTTCAGGGGTCCATGAAATTTTAATAGCAAAATTGGCATCTGTTTTTTCGAGGAATCGCGCTTCAACAATAATTTCCCCGCAAGGTGCATTGATTTTCTTTTGGAGGATCTCGCCAGGCTTCCATTTCGAAGCACCTCCAATGAGACATAACCAGACAACACTTCCTTTTTGTGACATCGCTTCGAACACATCATTATATTGAATAAGAGATTCCAAACAAAAAATTTCAATAGTTCCCCCAGTGGGCTTTTGAAATATAATCCTGGCTTCTATTACTTTAGTATTATTTAAAATTAATAATGAGTCCGAAGGAAGATACTGATCAAGCTCTTTATAAATAGTATCTATGATTTTTTCTTGTTGGTACACAAGTAACTTTGAGGAATGCCTATCTGCCAAGGGATATTTGGCTATTTTTTCTTCCGGGAGGTCATAGGTAAAATCCCTGATACATAGATGCTTTGGATGCATACTGAATGCAGCTAACTGCTGCAGTTTTTTGGAATGATAAATCGTATACGTTGGGTACTACTAATTTCAATATAATCCAGATTTCAGTAAAGCTCGAAAGTTGTAGTATAAGACTGGAAAGAAGTTTTCTTAAAATAATCTTTATTTTAAAAAATTCTGACAGAGCTTATAAATGAAACCTGACTTATTAACCAGTTTTTTACATTTTCCACTTTAATTCACATCTTTTCCCCTACTAATTCACATGATTTCTGCTAAAAATCGTTCGAAATGTGAGAAAAACCTTGCCAGGTAAGGCTTTGCTTCACATATATGATGTGGAAAAAATATAATTTTCCCCATTTGGTTTAAAAGTGGGAAAAAGTGTTATTTTGTGTAAGTTTATTAAAAATTGACATAATTCCTTGTAAATGATTGTTTTCCTCGGTGAATATGAAGTCACTTTAGACGCAAAAGGGCGCTTCCTTCTACCTGTAGGAATAAAAAAACAATTACCTGAAGATGCCAGCGAGAAATTCGTCATTGCACGGGGATTTGAAAAATGTCTGACTCTATATCCAAAAAAAAACTGGGATCCAATCATGGCTGAGTTGATCAAAGTTAATGATTACAAGGCCGAAAACAGGGAGTTCCTTCGATATTTTACGATGGGGGCGGCAGAGATGGACCTTGATTCAGCGGGGAGATTGTTAGTTCCACCCAACTTAAAAGAATACGCAGGATTGGAAAAGGATATAGTGTTAGTATCAGTTATCAATAAAATAGAAATCTGGGATAAAAGTAAGTACCAACAGTTCTTTGACTCTTTTTCACTGGAAAAGTATAGCGACCTGGCAGAGCGGGTAATGGGCGGCCGCAACATGACTCAAATGTAGGATATGGATGAACCAGCATATCATGTACCGGTTTTATTGCAGGAGGTGATAGCGGGTTTGAAGATATTGGCTGATGGAGTATATGTTGACTGCACTTTTGGAGGCGGCGGGCATGCAATGGAAATTTTAAAGCATCTGAATGACAAAGGAAAGTTGATTGTCTTTGATCAGGATGCTGAGGCAAGAATGAATGTGCCCGATGACCCGCGTGTACTATTTGTCCCTCATAACTTTCGCTACCTGCAGCGTTTTCTTCGGTTCCACAAATTGCCATTAGTAGATGGGGTAATGGCAGATCTGGGTGTAAGCAGCCATCAATTTGACGAAGCCACGCGAGGCTTCTCTATTCGATTCGACGGGGATCTGGATATGCGCATGGACAAACGGCAGGAGATAACAGCGTATGATGTGTTGAATACGTATACTGAACTGCGCTTACACAAATTGTTTGAACGTTATGGTGAAGTTACTAACTCGAAAACGCTTGCAAGGACAATCGTACAGGTTCGTCAAATCACATCGTTTAAGACCATTGCGAATTTTAAGAATGCTATACACTCCATCGTGAAAGGAAATCCTAATAAGTACTTTGCCCAGGTATTTCAGGCACTACGCATTGAAGTGAATGATGAATTGATTGCCTTACAGGAGTTGTTGCAACAGATACCTTCATCGCTGAAACCTGGTGGCCGTGTGGCTATCATTACATTTCATTCTCTCGAAGACAGGTTGGTAAAGAATTTTTTTAAGAAAGGAAATTTTCATGAAGAAGAAGAAACTGCAGATCCATTCGGTCAAAATACTGATGTACTTCCACTAAAAGTTATCACCAAAAAACCGATTATTCCGTCAGAGGAGGAACAAAAAAGAAATCCTCGATCGAGAAGTGCGAAGCTTAGGGTAGCGGAGAAGTCAGCAGTTAGTACGGAGTAGGGAGTGGTTGCAGAGGTTGGTAATCCTAAACTTATAACTATAACCCATAATTGATACAATTACACGTTCATAAATAATTTCGGTGGCTGGATGGCGAGTACCTGTTCAGCCGCTATATAAAATGCGGGAGACAAAATCAATAAAGGCAAATAAAATTGAATGGAAACGATTCATGAATTATCAATGGATTGTACGCAATATTTCCTTTTTTCTATTCCTGGCAATCCTCGCAGTCATTTATATCTATAATGGGCATTATGCTGATAAAACGGCACGTAATATTAATAAAGTGAGTAAAGAACTTAAGGAATTGCAATATGAGTATAAAACATTGAAGAGTGAAGTAATGTTCCGAAGTAAGCAAAGCGAATTAGCCAAAGCTGTAGAACCCTTTGGCTTAAAAGAACTGGTAGTTCCTCCTATTATATTAAAAGATAGTGTGAGAGGAGTCAGTAGTCAGTAGTCCGTAGTGTGAAGTCGTAGTGAGTAACATAAGTTGACTTTGTGAGATGTGAACGTATTCTCAGCTGTATCCTGTTTTTTGTTTTTCAAATCTATAACAACTAAAATACAAACCATTTCTTGGAAGTCAAACGCGACATATTGTGGAGAGTGTACTTATGCTTTTTGTGTATTGTAGTGTTTAGCCTCATTATTCTTGGTCGGGTTATTCAAATTCAACATACTCAGGGCGAATATTGGATCGCGCAGGCAAAAGAACAGCAGCAACGCGTTGTGCCGATTGAGGCGGAGCGGGGAACCATTTATAGTGAAGATGGAAGCATGCTAAGCACTTCCATTCCATTTTTTGATATCTATATTGACTTTGGTGCTGACGGACTTCAGGAAAAAAATGGAAGGCGATTCAAAGATCATATTGATTCCCTGGCAATAAGTTTATCCTCCTTTTTTAAGGACCAAAGCACTCATGAATATAAAAAACAATTACAAGCCGGCTTCAGAAAAAAAGACCGGTATTTTTTATTAAAGAGGAACCTTTCTTTTCAGCAATATAAAGTGCTGCGTTCTTTTCCCCTAATTCGGCAAGGCAGAAATAAAAGTGGCTTTATTGCAGAAGTAAAGAGTAAGCGATTGAATCCATTTGGTTTGCTGGCAAATAGAACTATAGGGTTATCAAGAGAATTTATAGATAGCGAGGGCAAAAAAAAGAATACAAATGTTGGATTAGAAAAAACGTATGATGATTTATTAAAGGGCGAAAGTGGAAGCCGGCTGGTTCGTTATCTGGCAGGAGGTGTATACGTTCCTGTGGAAGGATTCGAAATAGAACCAGAAAATGGAAATGATATTATTAGTACCATCGACGTAAACATCCAGGACATTGCAGAAAATGCATTGCTAAAAATGATGAATGAAAACGAATGTGCTTTTGGTACCTGCATTGTAATGGATGTTAAAACAGGAAAAATTAAAGCTATTGCCAACCTGGGACGAAGAGCTAACGGAACTTATTGGGAAGATTTGAATTATGCCATCCGTGCCTCTGAGCCTGGATCAACTTTTAAGCTGGCAACTATGTTGGCCCTGCTGGAAGATAAATATGTTACCCTCACTGATCGTGTCAATCTTGAGGGAGGTAAATGGCAGGTAAACAGGCGTACCGTATATGATAGCGAGCACCATGGTTTACAGGATGTAACCGTGAAGGAGGCATTTGAACACAGTTCTAATGTGGGTATGGCTAAATTAACCATGAATCACTATGCAAAAAATCCGCTCCAATTCATCAATCATCTAAAAAAATTAAACTTTCATCAATTATCAGGCATTGGTCTTCTTGGAGAAACTTCTCCTATAATAAAAACACCAAAATCGAAAACATGGAGCGCCACTTCATTACCATGGATGAGCTTTGGATATGAAGTACTGGTAAGCCCTTTACAAACGCTGATGCTTTATAATGCTGTGGCAAATGATGGCAAAATGTTAAAACCATACCTGGTGAGTGCTGTACAGAAGGCAGGCCTTATAGTGAAGAAGAATGAACCTGAAATGCTTGTAGAGGAAATCTGCAGCAAAGAAACCTTACGGCAGCTTAAAGAATGCTTATTCGGAGTTTGTAATGAGGAAGATGGCACAGGATTCAATTTATTTAAAGGAACGCCATACAAAGTTGCAGGAAAAACAGGAACAGCGCTGGTTGCTAATGGTAACAGGGGTTATGCTGATCACATTTATCAATCATCATTTGCCGGTTATTTCCCTGCTGATAATCCACAATATTCATGCATTGTGGTCATTAAAAATAAACCATATGCTAAAAAATACTATGGTGCTTTAGTTGCAGGACCTGTATTTAAAGAAGTGGCTGATAAATTATTTGCCATGAATGCTGAAAATAATATTCACTCTTCCAATACTTTCTCTAATAAAGATAGTTCTATCTATTACTATTCGGGGGCAACTGATGATTTTAAAAAGGTGATGGCCGAAATGAAGATTAGTTATATGGATTCAGTTCAGAAAAATGATTGGACCAGATTGTATGCAGTGAATTATTATCCGGTGTTGAACAAACAGTCAGTTAAAAAAAATTGTATTCCAGACTTAAAAGGTATGGGATTGAAAGATGCATTGTATTTATTGGAAAATATGAATGTTAAAGTAAATGTTAAGGGACGTGGAAAAGTGAAAGCCCAAAGCGTAGAAGCAGGTACAACCATATCAAATAACCAGGTAATAACTATTGAATTAAAATAATGTCTGATAGTAAAAAACCAATAGGAGTTTTGCAGGACATACTATATAAAGTAAGTATCCGCTCTGTACACGGTTCTACTAAAGTGCAGGTGACAGACCTGCAGATAGATTCAAGGAAAGTAAGTGCGGGCTCAGTCTTTATTGCAATAAAAGGGAGTAACTCGGATGGCCATGAATTTATTAATAAGGCTATTGAAAAAGGCGCATCGGTTATTATTTGTGAAGAATTTCCTGTCGATCGAATAGATGGAATAACCTATGTGCAGGTCGAGAGCAGTGCCGCTGCTGCAGGATACATGGCCAACAATTATTTCGGGCAGCCATCCGCTCAATTAACACTGGTGGGTATTACCGGCACCAATGGAAAAACTACTATTGCTACGTTGCTTTTTAAATTATTCAGGTCATTACATTATAAATGCGGATTAATAAGCACGGTACAAAACCAGATTGATGATACTATCATACCTGCAACGCATACAACACCCGATCCAATCAGTTTGAATGCCTTGTTGAAAAAAATGGCAGACGAGGGATGCACACATGTATTCATGGAAACGAGTTCGCATGCAATACACCAACATCGTATTACAGGGTTGCAATATGCAGGAGCTATCTTCAGTAACATTACCCACGATCATCTTGATTATCATAAAACCTTTGATGAATACATCAGGGTAAAAAAATTGTTCTTTGACGGGCTGCCTTCATTGGCATTTGCGATTTCAAATGCGGATGACAAGCGGGGTGCAGTTATGCTTCAAAATACGCAGGCAAAAAAATATCTGTACAGCCTTAAAACAATGGCTGATTTTAAAGGGAAGATTTTGGAAAATACACTTGCCGGTTTATTAATGACCATCAATGACCAGGAAGTTCATTTTCGTTTAATTGGAGAATTCAACGCATATAATTTATTAGCCGTTTATGGGGCGGCAATCTGCATGGGGGAAGATAATCATGAGATATTGCGTGGACTGAGTGCTTTGACCGGCGCGGAGGGAAGATTTGATTATATCATCTCGCGAGTGAATAAAATAATCGGTATAGTAGATTATGCGCATACTCCGGATGCCTTGGTAAATGTTTTGGCAACCGTTCAGAAATTAAGAAAAGGCTATGAACAGATAATTACGGTTGTGGGTTGTGGTGGCGACAGGGATAAAACAAAGCGCCCTATCATGGCAGAAGCTGCCTGTGAATATAGTACAAGGGTAATATTTACGGCGGATAATCCACGCAGTGAGGATCCAAATGAAATATTAAAGGATATGGAAAAAGGGTTGAATACAGCCGCACGCAAAAAATCTATTTCTGTAGTTGACAGGAAGGAAGCAATTAAAACCGCTGTTAGTCTTGCGAATGCAGATGATATTGTTTTAGTAGCAGGTAAAGGACATGAAAAATACCAGGAGATAAAAGGAGTAAAAAATCCTTTTGATGATAAAGCGGTGTTGCAGGAAATGTTTGAGTTGCTAGGGAAGTAAAATGAATTAGCTAATGTGCTAATTAGCTAATGTGCTAAGGTGGGGGGATGCCTATAGTGAATTTGGAATGCTAATAATTGAATACAATAAGAAATAGTAGAATGACAAACAAAAATTTAATACCAGCATGCTTTATCATTTAATTGATTGGCTAAAAGGGATGGGATTGAAATTCCCGGGAGATGCATTGTTCCAGTTCATTACTTCAAGAGTATTGCTGGCGGTGATATTGTCCCTGGTGATTTCTGCGGTGTTTGGAAAAAAGTTGATTAATTATTTACTAAAAAAGCAGGTTGGTGAAAGTGTCCGTGATCTTGGGCTGGCCGGGGAACAACAAAAGAAAGGGACTCCAACCATGGGGGGACTGATCATCATTCTGGCGATACTGATTCCTACTTTATTATTGGCTGACCTGAACAAGACCTATATCCGACTTATGATTTTCGCAACGATATGGCTAGGATTGATTGGCTTTATCGATGACTACCTAAAGTTGCGTGCAAAGAAAATAGCCCAGCAACAAGGGATTGCCTATAAAAAAGGCGATAAGGATGGCCTGGCAGGATGGTTCAAAATATTAGGGCAACTGGTACTTGGTTTCGTAGTAGCTGCAACCCTGCTGTTTAATAATAATACAAAAGTGTGGCGGGAATATGTTGGTGATCCTAAAGATTCTCCTGCAGACACTATCACGAGAGAGGTGAATGGCAAACAGAAAATATTCGTGATAGCGGATAATCCAATTACGACTATTCCATTCGTTAAAGGGCATGAATTCAACTACTCAAAATTATTACCTGCAGCGATAAGAGGAGCCACATGGATATTATATATGGTCATTGTGATTTTTATTATTGTAGCAGTCTCAAATGGAGCAAATATTACAGACGGATTGGATGGACTGGCAACGGGAACCAGTGCCCTGATAGGAGTATGCCTGGGAATTTTTGCGTATGCCAGTGGAAATCTTCGTTTTGCTGAATATCTAAATATTATGTACATCCCAAACCTGGGTGAGCTGTCAATATTTATTGGAGCAATGATCGGCGCATGTGTTGGCTTTCTTTGGTACAATGCTTATCCTGCGCAGGTATTTATGGGTGATACGGGTAGTTTAGCCTTAGGTGGAATTATTGCAGCATTGGCAATTATTGTTCGAAAGGAATTACTAATCCCCATTTTTTGCGGAGTGTTCTTAGTTGAAACATTAAGTGTTACTATTCAGGTTGCTTATTTTAAATACACAAAGAAAAAATATGGCGAGGGAAGAAGGATTTTTTTAATGAGCCCCTTGCATCATCATTACCAGAAACTGGGATACCATGAAAGTAAAATTGTCACGCGGTTTTGGATCGTTACAATCATGTGTGTAGTGTTAGCAATTGTGACTTTAAAAATAAGGTAGTTGAGCCGGAGGAGAAATTAAACTAGAAATGATACTATGTGAAAAACCACTCTGAAGTTCAATCAGCATCCTGTAGTAACAGATTGTGTGAAGTAAAAAGTTCAAACTAGAGAAAAACCCCCTTAATCCACTTATGAAATTGATACAATCAATGAGTAAAAGATTTGTCATACTGGGTGCTGGTGAAAGTGGAGTAGGGGCGGCCATTCTTGCAACTCAGCGCGGCTATGAAGTATTTGTTTCGGATGGAGGTATCATTAAAGACATTTATAAAAAGGAGCTGGAAGATCACGGAATTGCATTTGAGGGGCAACAACATAGCGAGGAAAAAATAGTAAATGCACAGGAAGTAATGAAAAGCCCCGGGATACCAGAGAAGAATGAATTGGTACAAAAGATAAGAAAAAGTGGGATTCCAATCATCAGTGAAATAGAATTGGCTTACAGGTTCAAAGGAAAAAGTAAAATCATTGGCATCACAGGGAGTAATGGAAAGACAACCACCACCGCTTTGATGTATCATATGTGTAAACAGGATGAAATGGATTGCGCAATGGTTGGGAATATTGGATACTCATTTGCGCGTCAGGTGGCAGAAAAACCAAAGGAATGGTATGTGGCTGAGATCAGCAGTTTTCAATTGGATGATATTGATACATTCAGGCCGGATATCGCAATACTGACGAATATTACTGAGGACCATTTAGACCGGTATGAATACAAATTTGAAAATTATATCAATAGCAAGTTCAGGATAACGATGAATCAGACAGGCGATGACTTTTTTATTTTTTGTGAAGATGATCCTGTGAGTATGCAATACATCCAACAGTACACCATTCACTCTAACCCATTACCATTCACTATGAACAGAGAATTACTCCGGGGCGCTTTTATCAGGCAGGGTCAGATGCACATTGCGACGGGCGATGAAAAAATGCAAATGAGCATTTATGATTTTGCACTGAAAGGAAAGCATAACCAGTACAACACTATGGCCGCAGGCATTGCAGCTTTCACCATTGGCATCCGAAAGGAAAAGATACGCGATGCCATTCAATCTTTTGAAGCACTAGAACACCGGATGGAGCATGTGAACACGATACGCGGGGTTGAATTTATAAATGATAGCAAGGCTACCAATGTGAACAGTACCTGGTATGCATTGGAATGTATGAAAAAGCCAACCATACTGATCCTGGGAGGTATTGATAAGGGTAACGATTACTCGTTAATAAGGGAGCTGGTTAAAGAAAAAGTAAAAGCAATCGTCTGTCTGGGAACTGATAACAGGAAGATACACGAAGCTTTCAGGAATGATGTTGCCTTGATGGTAAACACAGGAAGTGCTGAAGAAGCAGTTAAAGCTGCCTACCATTTTTCAAATAAGGGGGATGTAGTACTTCTGAGTCCTGCTTGTGCAAGTTTTGATTTATTTAAAAATTATGAAGACAGAGGTGAGCAGTTTAAGAAAGCGGTTAGGGATCTGTGATCATTGTTTTAATACAGTTAGTGAAGTGGGATAAAGTTAGTGAAGTGGGATAAAGCAAAAATATCCATTTCCTGTAGGGATTAACTATCGGTAGAAAATCTAAAATCATTAACAATATCCTGTAGGGATTAACTATCGGTAGAAAATCTAAAACCATAAACAATATTATGTAGAGATAAACTATCGGTAGAAAATCTAGAACCATAAACAATATCATGTATGGATAAACTATCGGTAGAAAATCCAAAATCAGCAACAACATTCCGTAGGGATGTAACATCGTCAGATATGGTATGAAGGTTCATACACCGAAATAAAGATTACATGCAATAAAAAATGGATCAGAGTATTTTAAATAAAACAAAGGGAGATAAAGTCATCTGGGCAACCGTGATCCTATTGGCATTGGTATCTATGTTGGTAGTGTATAGTTCTACGGGGTTACTGGCATATCGATATAATAAAGGAAATACAGAAATATATCTGTTTAAGCAGGTTGTTTTTATCACTATAGGAATCATGATCATCTATTTTGCACACCGGGTGAACTATACCATCTATTCAAGGGTTGCGAAAATTCTGTTTTTGATTTCGATACCTCTATTAGTATATACTCTGTTCTTTGGTGTGAGGCTCAATGAAGGCAGTCGCTGGATCAGGCTTCCTATAATCAATCTTACTTTTCAAACTTCCGACCTTGCCAAGCTGGCTCTTTTTATGTACCTGGGAAGAATGTTGAGTAGAAAGCAACATGTTATTAAAGATTTCAAAAAAGGGTTCTTGCCAATAATTATCCCTGTTGTAATTATATGCGTGTTAATTGCCCCGGCAAATTTATCTACGGCTTTGTTGATTGGTGCAACCAGTTTATTACTCATGTTTATTGGGAGGGTAAGTTTGAAGCATATCGGAGCAACGCTTGGCATCGCAGCTATACCAGTTGCAATACTATTCGCGATCTCGATGATATATTACGATAAGGAAGAAGGTAAAACAAAAGATCTTCCTGTAGTCTTCGAAGGAGGGCGCATACCTACCTGGATTAAACGAGTTCAGAATTTTGTGTATGATGGTAAGGAGGGTGATAAAGAAGAAAATTACCAGATCAACCAGGCAAAAATAGCAATAGCAAAAGGGGGGCTGATGGGTTTAGGTCCTGGTAATAGTGAACAGCGAAATTTCCTGCCTCACCCTTATTCCGATTTTATTTATGCGATCATCATTGAGGAGTATGGGTTCACCGGAGGTGCCATTATCATTTTTATTTACTTATTGTTCCTATTCAGAAGTATTCAGTTGTTCAGAAAATGCCCTTATGCTTTCGGAGCATTCCTGGCTCTTGGGCTCAGTTTTACGTTAGTAATACAAGCATTGATCAATATGGCTGTGAATGTCAATTTGTTTCCGGTAACAGGAGTCACATTACCATTAGTGAGTATGGGTGGAAGCTCTTTTCTGTTTACATGCCTGGCTATCGGTATCATTTTAAGTGTTGCAAGAAATGTGGAACAACTGGAAGCTCCCGTTGGATCAGAACCGGTTGAAGAGAAACCAGTATAAAATATTGCTATAGAAAGTATGGCGGATGATTTAAAAAATATAGAGACAATGCCTTCCTCTAACGTAAAAGGGGGATGCAACATCATCATAGCCGGTGGTGGAACGGGTGGGCATATTTTTCCAGCCATAGCTATTGCAAATGCATTAAGGAAAAATGCTCCCGGTGTGGAGATTCTTTTTGTGGGTGCGAATGGAAAAATGGAAATGGAAAAAGTACCCCAGGCGGGATATACCATAAAAGGAATCGACATAGAAGGTTTCAACAGGAGTTCTTTGATAAAAAATATTGCTTTACCCTTTAAGATTATAAGAAGCATATTCCAGGTGAGAAGAATCGTGAATTCATTTAAGCCTGATGCAGTTATTGGTGTGGGAGGGTACTCAAGCTTTCCTGTATTGCGATATGCACAGGCGAAAAAAATTCCCACATTTATTCATGAGGCGAATTCGTTTGCCGGGAAAACGAATATACTGTTGGCAAAAAAAGCTTCTAAAATATTTGTCGCTAGCGATGGGATGGAAAAATTCTTTCCTGGTTATAAGATCATGATTACCGGGAACCCGGTGCGTGCTGCCATTCTTAAAAGCATAGGCCGGGAAGAAAGCATTCAACATTATGGATTGGATCCAACAAAAAAAACGGTGCTCGCTTCAGGTGGCAGCCTTGGGGCGAAAGGGATTAATGAGGCCATTGAATCAGATCTGGATGAATTTGAAAAGAATGATGTTCAGTTAATCTGGCAAACTGGGAAACCATTTGCCGAGAAAGCGAAAATTCTTGCAACAGGGAGGAAAAATATTTGGACTAAAGATTTTATAACTCAAATGGAGTTTGCTTATGGGGCGGCGGATATTGTGATTTCCAGAGCAGGTGCCATGGCGATCGCAGAATTATGTGTAGTAAAAAAACCCGTTGTATTTGTTCCCTTTCCTTTCGCGGCAGAAAATCATCAGACTGTTAACGCACAAAATCTGGTATCCAGAAATGCAGGACTGATGATCTCTGACAGTGAGGCCAAACAAAAATTAATCAGTACCGTGATGGATTTGATAAAAGATGAGAATAAACAGCAGGATTTAATATCGAATATTGGAAAGTTGGCGATAACAAATGCAGATGAAATAGTAGCAACCGAAATACTTAAGATAATTAAATGATACAGGTACAAAAATACCAGTAACTAAATGATCAACGTCAATTCAATACAAAAAATTTATTTTATCGGTATCGGAGGCATTGGGATGAGTGCCCTGGCCAGGTATTTTAAATTTCAGGGTAAGGATGTTAGTGGTTATGATAAAACAGAAACCATACTTACAAAGGAACTAGCTAAAGAAGGAATATCAGTTCACTACGAAGATAATATTGAATTGGCCCCCAAAGATGCTGAATTGATTGTGTATACTCCCGCCATTCCAAAAGATCATACTCAACTGGCATATTACCAGGAAAATGATTATGATCTTTTTAAACGAAGTGATGTGTTGGGTATGATCACAAGTAGTTCATATAATATATGTGTGGCGGGTACACATGGTAAAACCACTGTGTCTACCATGATTGCACATGTATTGCGTCATAGTGATTTTGGATGCAATGCATTCTTAGGTGGTATTGCTGTGAATTACAATACTAATTTCTGGCGGAACAAACGCAATGTTTGTGTGGTGGAGGCTGATGAATACGACAGGAGCTTTTTGAAATTGCATCCAGACATTGCCGTAATTACTTCTATGGATGCCGATCACCTGGATATTTATGGTACAGAAGAAACTATGCAGGAGGCGTTTGTGGATTTCTCAAAAAAATTGAAGAATGGTGGTCTGTTACTGAGTAAATATGGTTTGCCAAAAGAAGATCAGTTCCAGGCACACAATCATTTGACATATAGTTTGGATGATGAAGCTTCAGGGGCAAATATTTCTAATATCCGGATGTTCCAGGGTAGTTATGAGTTTGATGTTCACATCAAAGGATGGCAATTAAACAATGTGAAACTAAATATGGGTGGAAGGCACAACGTGGAAAATGCACTTGCTGCGATTGCTGTATCGCACCACCTGGGTATTGAAGATGAAAAAATAAAAGCAGCCATTGGTGCATTTAAGGGGGTAAAAAGAAGATTTGAATACATCATGAAGCATCCTGACTTTGTATTTATAGATGATTACGCGCATCATCCCCAAGAGTTACGGGCACTGATAACCGGATCCAAAAATTTATTTAAGGGAATGAAGTGTACGGTTGTGTTTCAACCCCATTTATTTACGCGCACCAGGGATTTTGCAGATGGATTTGCTGAAGTACTGGACATGGCCGATGAAGTGATATTGCTGCCCATTTACGCCGCCAGGGAAGTCTCGATTGAAGGAGTTACAAGTGAAATGCTTTTAGGAAAGATGTCGGGAAGCAACAAACAATTATTGACAAAAAATGAACTTTTAAAATATATAAGGCTTGAATATATTAAAAACTTTACTAGTAAATCCGGGCATGTATTGATAATGGCAGGTGCGGGAGATATTGATGCCCTGGTTCAACCGGTAAAAGAAATCATTGAAAGAACAAACCCAGGCTTGTGACCAGGATTTTTCACCTGGCCACCACTTGTACCCATCTGACGGTTTCACAGGGCCGTTAGGTGGGAATCAGGTCTCTAAAGATAATCGGTGTGCGAATGGTGAGAGGTGCAAACAAAGATGTAAAGATTGAAACAATAAGTAACCATTTTATTTCTCCCGGTTTACGGCTGAAATTTCTTGATGAAAGCTGACAACCAGGAAAACAAATAAGAAAATGAAAGCGAAGCAACATATAAGAAAGTTTTTTATTATCAGCCTTTGGATGGTAATAGGGACCGGCGTGATGGTATTATTGATTGCTGCTATTAGAATCAAGCGGGAAAAAGTATGTAAAGGATATGTGATTACTATCAATGGAGAAAAAGAGCGCCAGCGGTTTATAGATAAGAAAAACGTAGTACAATTACTTACAAAAAATGGAAGCGAAACATTCAAAAACAAAAGCTTAATTGATTTTAATCTGCAAAAAATGGAAGCCCGGCTGGAACAGCATCCATGGATAGATGATGCTGAATTATTTTTTGATAATAACCAGGTATTGCAGGTAAAAATATCAGAACGTGAACCAATTGCCAGGGTGATTACTATTTCAGGTACCAGTTTTTATATTGACAGTAGTTGTGCCCGCCTGCCACTATCGGAAAAAATATCGGCCAGAGTACCTGTGTTTACAGCGTTCCCATCCGATAAGGTAAGGTTAATGCCAGCAGATAAACTCTTGATAAAAGACATTAGAAAAATGAGTGTGTATATATTAAATAACCCTTTTTGGATGGCTCAGGTTGCTCAGGTAGATATTTCATCAAAGAGAACCTTTGAAATAATACCAACTATAGGAAATCATATTATTGAGTTTGGGAATGCAGGTAATTGTGAATCAAAATTCAATCGTCTTTTAATTTTTTACGGGCAGGTTTTGAGTAAAACAGGGATGGAAAAGTATGCTAGGATAAATGTTCAGTATGAAAAGCAGATTGTGGGGGTGAGAAATACTTATCTGAACAAGAAAGATTCCTTAAAGTTTATCAAAAGTGTAGAAGACCTGGTTACATCTTCGCAAAAGATGGATTCAGTTAAAAGAGATTCATCAGCGAAAACGCAGTATCCATAAATCAGAAGGGAGTGAAAAGAGTTACTACTAAATTTTCGTTTTTCATGCTGAGGTACGAAGCATCTTGTGAGGTTCGAATATCAGGGGTGATAATTTGAAACAACTTATAAGATCCTTTGTACCGCAACATGACAAACACATTCTCGTAAAGGCGTGAAAATGTGAAGAAACATTTGTTTTAACCTTTGCGGGCTAAGCTGCTGAATAAACGAAATGTAAAGAATGCGACGCACACCGTGGCTACCATCAATTAAAACAACAACTAAAAACAGATACAATTATGAATCACGAACAACCTATTATTGTCGGGCTCGATATAGGCACCACAAAAATCGCTGCGATTGCCGGTCGAAAAAATGAGTTTGGTAAACTTGAAATCATCGGCTTCGGTCGCGCTAACTCAAACGGCGTAAAGCATGGGCAGGTACTGAATATTGATGAAACCATCAAGGCTATAAAAATGGCGCTAGAGAACTGCTATGCTTCTAATCCGAATCTGGAACTTGCTGAAGTGTATGTTGGAATTGCGGGCCATCATATTAAAAGCCTTCAAACCCGTGGGGATATTGTACGTCACCAAACTGATGAAGAAATCACTCAACGGGAAATCGATCAGTTGGTGGCAGACCAGTACAAAACGTATATCCCAGCCGGTGACCAGATCATTGATGTAATACCGCAGGAATTCACTGTTGATAATTTTCAAAATATTCCTAATCCCATCGGATACGGAGGCGTTAAGGTGGGTGCTAATTTTCATATTATTACCGGGGATAAAAATGCTATCCGCAATATCAATCGTGCGGTAGAAAAAAGCGGTTTGAAAACTAAAGACCTGGTGCTTCAACCCCTTGCATCTGCATCAGCCGTTATGGCACAGGAAGATCTTGAAGCAGGGGTTGCCATCGTTGATATTGGGGGAGGTACCACAGACCTTGCTGTTTTTTATGAAGGAATATTAAAGCATACAGCGGTTATACCTTTTGGTGGAGAAAATATTACCAACGATATTAAAACAGGGTTGGGTGTTTTAAAAACCCAGGCCGAGCAGATGAAGGTGCAGTTTGGTTCTGCTTTGTCAAATGAAGCAAAAGCAAATGCGTTTATTACTATACCTGGATTGCGGGGCATGCAGGCAAAAGAGATCAGTGTGAAAAACCTGGCAAATATCATTCAGGCACGAATGAGTGAAATCATGGATTTTGTTAGTTATCACCTGAAACAGGTTGGGTTGGATAATAAAATGTTGAATGGTGGAATCGTTCTAACGGGTGGTGGCTCCCAGTTAAAACACCTTATCCAGTTAACGGAGTATGTTACAGGATTGAATGCAAGAATTGGTTTTCCAAATGAGCATCTTGCTTCAGGGCATATCGAGGAACTTGCAAAGCCAACATATTCAACATGTATAGGTCTGATATTAAAAGGATACAGTGACTATGAACACAATCGCAAGCAATTTGAAACAGACTATAAAAAAATAGAAATTCCTGATGCCTTAAAAAAATCTGAAGTTGTTGAAGAAACAATCTCGGCAGAGATGTTGCAGATAGAGAAGGTGAAAAACAGAAAAGGCTTGAAGGATTTCTGGAGCAAATTTAAAGACGGCATTATAGATCTTTTTAAAGAAGAAGAAGATAAGGTGTTGTAGGAGGTATAATGTAAGATGTACGAAGTACGAAATGACTTAAGATGTAGAGAGTAAGTGAGGTGTAAGGTTTGGTGGTTAGATCTTCTGGATGAATAGCCTTACCTGACACCTTCTAAATAATAACCCATTAATTTTTAAGAAATGATTCATTTTGATTTACCAAAGGAAAAATCATCAATCATCAAAGTAATTGGTGTTGGTGGTGGAGGAAGCAATGCAGTAAACCATATGTTCAGCCAGAACATTGAGGGAGTAAATTTCATTATTTGTAACACGGATGCTCAGGCCATTGCCCAGAGTCGTGTTCCCAATAGAATTCAGTTGGGTCCTCATCTCACACAGGGATTGGGTGCAGGGGCAAATCCTGATATAGGTAGACAAGCTACTGAGGAAAGTCTGGAAGAGATCAAACAAATTTTAGAAGTAAATACCAAGATGGCTTTTATTACCGCCGGTATGGGCGGCGGCACAGGAACAGGTGGAGCGCCGATCATTTCAAAAATCTGTAAAGATCTGGGCATCCTCACTGTTGGTATTGTTACCACTCCCTTTTCGTATGAAGGAAAGAAAAGACAGATGCAGGCAGAAGAAGGTATCCAGATCATGAAACAGTATGTGGATACTTTGCTTGTTATCAGTAACGACAAGTTACGTCACCAGTTTGGTAATCTTAAAATGAAAGAAGCATTTGCTAAAGCAGATAATGTTTTGGCTACTGCAGCAAAATGTATTACAGATGTAATCAATAGTACCGGCCAAATAAATGTTGACTTTGCTGATGTATGTACCGTTATGCGCAATGGTGGTGTTGCAATTTTAGGAAGTGGAGCCTGTGGCGGTGAAGATCGTGCGCAGAAAACTATTGAAGAAGCACTGACTTCACCCTTACTAAACGATAATGAGATTCGTGGCGCTAAATGGATTCTTATTAATATCAACTCTTCTGAAGGAGAACATGAATTCACCATGGATGAAGTAGAGATCATTCAAAACTTCTTGTTGACGCAGGCAGGAGAAGGAACTGATGTGATCCTTGGGATGGGATATGATAACTCATTAGGTGATAAGATCGGCATTACTATAATTGCAACAGGGTTCGAACATAAGGATCCTTTCATGAAATCTCAGCCCAAAAAATTGGAACCAAAAAAGGATGAAAAGATCATTCTAACCTTAGGGACAATCGAAGGAGAACAATCCGCTATTCAAAAAGGCGTTGTTGAAAATCAAGGATCTCTTGAAAAAGTTGAAGTCACTAAAGAAGAGCCCGCTCCAATATTGATCGCAAAGGTCCAGGAAGAATGTAGCTCACCAGACTTATTTCTCATTGAGAAGGATAGTAAAAATACGGTGGAAAAAATAGATGTTGAAGAGAAGATAGAATGGATACTTTCGCAGCCAACCAATCTTATCGAAAGCCCTGAAGTCTCACCTCCTGTATCACAGAAACACATTATTGAAAATAATTCTCCTGCGTCTGCAGCGTCGGGGGGATACTTGGCCAAGCCATCCAATATTTATGCGGAACCAAAAATCGAAAAATCCGTGACTGATCATCTGTCACTCAAGAGTACGGTTGTAAATCCTATAAAGGAAGAAGAACCTTCCTCCGATATGCAACTCGTATTTAAAGATGACATTCCAGCGGCGGAAGAGTCTCGGGCCCATCAAATTCAACAACCTGTTATGGATATGCCATCTGTTGAGGAGCCTGCTTTGCAGGACGAAGCAGAAATTCAACGGCAACGTGCAGCTGAACGAATTCAAAAATTGCGCAACCTTTCGTTCAATATTAATGCTGCCGATCCTAACAATGAGTTTGAAACTGTGCCGGCTTATATCCGCCGCAATTTGGAATTATACAACACTATCTCGCACGTAGAGAATTTTTACAGTAATTACGAGGTTAGAGCAGACGAGAATAACAATGCTCAACTTAGTACCATTAATACTTTCCTTGATGGTAAGAAACCGGATTAGCAATACCGACCACGATTATAGTTTTTAGTTGTTTTCCCTCCGAAATTTCGGGGGGATTTTTTTACTCCAGATGGAACATACAAGGTTTTAGAATCAACCCTTCAGCATTCTTATTGGCTTCATTGCGGGTGGTAAAAGGTGCAGAGTTGTAAAGTCTTTAAAAGTATTCCCAGGTAATAAGTGATTATCTACTGGGAATTAAACAACAAGTTCTGAATGGCTTGATTTTCGATATTATTGCACGATTCTAATCACATTGAACAATTCAGAATGGCAACAATTCTTGTATCAGGAGGAACTGGTTTAATTGGAACTTCATTGACGAATTTATTATTAGAAAAAGGTAATAAGGTGATCATTTTGACCCGCAATCTTAAACTGGCTATTGACAAGCAGGCCCCTGATGAACGACTTACATATGCACGCTGGGATGCAAACGAACAAAGTATTGATAGGGATGCTATTGAGAAGGCGGATTATATTGTTCACCTGGCTGGCGAAGGGGTCGCCGATAAACGATGGACAGATAAAAGAAAAAAAGAAATCGTCCAGAGCCGGATACAAAGCGGCGCCTTATTAATAAAAGCATTAAAAGAAATTCCAAATAATGTAAAAGCAATTGTTAGTGCATCTGCAATTGGATGGTATGGGCCTGATAATGCTAGTAAGAAAAAATTGCACGGCTTTATAGAATCTGATCCTCCGGATAAATCTTTCCTGGGAGAAACATGCCGTTGGTGGGAGGAAAGTATTCAGCCTGTAACAACAATGGGTAAACGACTGGTAAAGTTTCGCTTTGGCATTGTGCTTAGTAATGATGGTGGCGCTTTTCCCGAGTTTAAAAAGCCTTTACAATTTGGAATTGCATCTATTTTGAGTACCGGACAACAGGTAATGAGCTGGGTACATATCGGGGATATCGTTAGATTGTTACTTTTTGCAATTGAAAACGAAAAGATTGCAGGAGTGTATAATGCGGTAGCTCCACAGCCGGTAACCAATAAGGAATTGATTCTCCAATTAGCCCGGAAAATGCGGGGGAAATCATTCATCCCGGCACATGTACCAGCCTGGGTATTAAAAACAATGGTCGGGGAAATGAGCATTGAAGTATTGAAAAGCGCAAGGGTAAGTGCTGAAAAAATTCAGCAGGCAGGGTTTCAATTTTTGTACCCTACTATTGATGCTGCTCTCAATGAGCTGATAAAAAAATAAACATCGACTCGTATTAACATCTTTAGAAAGGCAAGAAAGAATTTAATACCTGAGCAAGGCTGATATCACTGAGCAAAAACTTATAATGGTTACAAATCATCCTTATCAAATTTCGTGGTAGCACCCAACGTGTACAAAGCCAGGTAAATTATGGCTATTATTAAAATCACGGTATAGTTCGGGGCTGCACTTACCTGCCTTTGCATATTTTCAAAAACTGGTAATGGAATCAGGGTATCGGTACTTTCTAAAGGGAAAAATCTTCCGGCACCATTATAATAATGACTTAGTGGTTTTGCAATCAGGTTTTCCAATACAAGCGAATACAGAAAAAATACTCCAATTGCAAGTGCGCCTCTCTTGAATAAAATAGAAAATAATATAGCTACCATGCAATAGCTAAGGGTTTGAATAAAGAAATAGCCCATGTAATATATTTTTTCATAATCAAATGAACTACCGGATAAATACCCGAAAGAGAGTGCTGTAAAAAATACCATCACCATAGAAACGAAGGCCACAATCACGGCAAGTACAAGTTTAACAGAAATAAAATCTCTTCTGCTCCAACCATCAATGATGTTTTGCCGGTGTGTTTTGTAGCTGTATTCATTGGTAATTGAAATGATCAGTAATAAGCCAGGTAAAAACAACAGAAAACTACTCACGTAAGGGGTCATCTGCCAAACAGTAGGAAAAGAATAAGGCCTTGAACCAATCAACATTTCAGCCATCCCTTTTGCTTGTTTGGCATTGTAAATATTTTCCTGTATGCGGTAAACAATATAGTTGATCCCAAAAATACTCACAAGGTATAATCCCGACAAAATCCAAAAAGTTCTGTAATTCTTTAATTTTAGCCATTCTATTTTTAGTAAATGCATCATATTAATTTCCTTTTGTTAATTCAAAGAATTTTGCTTCAAGGCTTTTACGGCGTAACCGGAGGTGATTCAGGACAATTCCTTTTTCGAAACAATATTGATTTAACCGATCGAGCTGAGCCTCACCTGAAGAAAACATTACCTCTACATAATTATCATTTCGCCTTACTGAAGACGAGCCGGGATAGTTATGTAACAAGGTCAGTAATTGATCAGCGTTATTCCCCCCCAGTTCTACAATATCTTCATTGACTAGTATTTCATCCACATGCCCATGAGTTATTAATGTGCCTTTGAGTAATACGGCAACATGAGAACAAACTTTTTCTACTTCATCCAGTAAATGGCTGGCCATAATAATTGTTTTGCCTTCTTTATTGAGCCGTTTGATCAGCTCTCTGGTTTCGGCAATGCCAACCGGATCTAATCCATTCGTAGGTTCATCAAACATTAAAACAGAAGGATCTCCCAACAAACATGAGGCTACTGCAAGCCTTTGTTTCATTCCCAATGAATAGGTGCTAAACTTTGAATGCCTTCGATTTGTAAGATCAACAATACCCAATACCCGGTCAATATCTTTTTCATCCCTCCCCTTAATTTGTGCGGCAATTCTTAGATTTTGTACTGCGCTCAGGTAGGGATAAAAATTAGGTGTTTCAAGCAATGTTCCGATCCTTCTACGGTGATATTTATTAGGAGTTTCATCAAACAATTGATATGATCCGGAAGTAGGTTTGAGCACATCCAGGAGAATACCAAGTAAGGTTGTTTTGCCACTACCATTTGGTCCAAGGATTCCAAATACGGAACCCTCCGGAACTTCGAATGATACTCCTTTTAATGCCTGGATAGAACCATAATTTTTAAGAATATTGTTAACGGTAAGTATGGACATGCAGTTAATTTTTATTTATAAAGATGCCGAATTCTTTTAACATTACACGATTACCGAAAAGATTGAATGAAATTAATTATTTAACGCATATCCAGTGGGGTAAGTCCTTATGCGGGGCGATGTTTTTCATGGAATAGACTGGAGAATTCACCTACAACTGCCCGGTTTTCTTCATTGAAAAATAATTTGTGAAGTTTGAGATCTTCAATCTCTGATTGCAAAACTTTACGGTAATGCGGATTTAAGGTTCCGCCTGCCTTGCCTGGTTCAGCTGCAGGATCATATTGAAATGGAGGATCACAAATGGTCCCTCTTGGATACATTATTCCCGGAGCACCCTGACCACGTATATCTAAATCTGCAGGATGAACAAGACCCATGGTATGTCCAAATTCATGGGCAGCAGTAGTTGCAGTTTGTAGCAAATTATCCAGTTTCAGATAGCCGGTGTTAGATCCAATAGCATCAACAAAAGAGATATTGTCCATTGCATATTCTTCAATCCTGAAAAAATTCATCCGGGGATTATCATTATACCATACTGTTTCGGGTTTCAGAAGGGGTTGATGTATTCCTTCAACCCTGAATATTAGATCGTAGAGTTCATGCCTGATGGTCACCTGTGATTTTGGTTCATTCCAATAGTTGCTGATATCTTCCCCAATTTGTTTTGAAATGGCTGGAGTTGCCGCTTCGCCGTAAAAATAAAGAATGGAATGAATGATCAGTTGGTGTGTTCGTTTATGCAGTTCAGCTTCGCCCATATTAAGTTGAAGTTACATTAAACCGGTGGTTCAGGAGGGTTTCGAAGAGGGAGTCGATTGTTTGGAAGCGAGCAATAATTACTATGCTATCGCTAAACAATTTTATAATAATATCACCCTATAAACATGGTCAGATTGGGACGATCAAACCCTGTTTATCGGGAACGATAAGGACGATTTATCATTTTAGCAGCAAATTCAATAAATAATTCTCTGCGCGAATATTCATTTAAAATCATGTTCACTGTATCCAGAAAATTCCTTAGGTACATTTATATTGCAAATAGTGGTTTCCATAAATCCTGCATAATATTATCATGCCTGAGTCACCCAACGTTAATTCCTCACCGGCTTGCCGCTTTTTAACACACTTTGAATTCTTTCGAGGCTTTTCTTTTCACCACATAAACTTAAAAATGCTTCTCTTTCAAGATCCAAAAGATATTGTTCGCTTACCAGGGTGGGTTCGCTTAGATCGCCACCACACATCACATAAGCAAGCTTCCTGGCAACAAGGCTATCATGAGGAGTAGCATAACCGGCAGTGAGCATGCCATTGACGCCGGCATATAAAGCACCAAGTGCAGAACGGCCTAAAACCTTAATATCTTTTCTCGGTATCGGCATGGTATAGCCGCTTTCATACAATTCGCTCACACTTCTTTTAGCCTCTGCAATTCTTCGGTTTTGATTCATAATAACTTCATCCTGTCCTTTGCGAAGTATTCCCAGGTCATAAGCTTCATACGCAGATGTTGCTACTTTTGCAGTTGCTATTGTGAGGAAACGATTTTTTAATGTGATGGTTTCAGGTTCATCTTCATGCATTTCATCGGCTGCTCTCAGTACAAATTCTTTGGTTCCTCCACCACCTGGAATTAATCCCACTCCTAATTCTACCAATCCAATATACGTTTCTGCACCCGGACAAACTTTATCGGCATGCAGGCTTAACTCGCAGGCGCCACCCAATGCAAGTCCATGAGGCGCCACTACTACTGGAACTCCAGAAAATCTCGCCCTCGTCATCGTATTTTGAAACATGCGGATGGCCATATCCAGTTCATCGTACTCCTGTTCGATGGCCAGCATAAAGATCATTCCTACATTTGCACCAGCAGAAAAATTTTGTCCCTCATTCGCAATAACAAGGCCTTTATATTTTTCTTCGGCAAGAGATATTGATTTCTGAATTCCTTCTAATACTTCGCCCCCGATACTTCCCATTTTAGTACTCCATTCCAATCCTAATACATCATCTCCTAAATGATAAGTACGGCAAGCGCTGTTTTTCCAAACCGTTTCATTTTCATAGTTTTTCATTACAATGAAAGTCTCGCCACCGGGCATTGATTTATACGATTTTGAGGTAACATCATAGTATAATCTCTTTCCGTTTTCCACTTTATAAAAGGATTTTGCACCCGAAGCAATCATATTGTCAATCCACCCCGCTACTTTGTAACCGGCACTTTGCATTTTCTTACTGGTATTTTCAACACCTAAAACATCCCAGCTTTCGAAAGCACCTATTTCCCATCCAAACCCAGCCATCATGGCATCATCAATGCGATAGATCTCATCTGATATTTCGGGAACCCGGTGGGAGATGTAAGAGAATAGACCATAGTGAAAATGCCTGTAAAATTCACTCGCCTTATCCATACCTGTGCATAATGCTTTCAATCTTACTTTCAAATCATCTATTGGTTTTGCCGCTTCAACACTGGCATATTTGGGCTTTTGGCGAGGGCCATATTCCATCGTCTGCAGATTCAAAGTCAATATTTCTTTCTCCCCTCCACTGCCTTTGTTTTTCTTGAAGAACCCCTGACCTGTTTTGTCGCCAAGCCAATTGTTGTCGACCATCTTTTGTAACCAGGTGGGAATAAGAAAGGTGTCTCTGGATTCATCATTGGGGCAATTGTCATACACACCCTTTGCTACCTTCACCAATGTATCAATACCTACCACATCTGCTGTTCTAAAAGTGGCAGATTTCGGGCGACCGATAAGAGGCCCGGTCAGCGTGTCTACTTCATCAATGGTCAGAGACATTTTTTCAACAAGCCTGAATATAGCCATGATGCCATACACACCAATTCGGTTCGCGATAAACGCAGGAGTGTCCTTACACAATACAGTGGTTTTGCCCAAATACAAATCACCATAGTTCATCAGGAAATTTACTACCGTAGGGTCGGTATATGGTGTAGGAATAATTTCGAGTAACCTCAAATACCTTGGAGGGTTAAAGAAATGCGTTCCGCAAAAATGATTTTTGAAATCATCGCTTCTACCCTCAGTCATCAGATGAATGGGTATGCCCGATGTATTAGATGTAATAAGAGTACCCGGTTTGCGATATTTTTCTACCTCCTCAAAAACTTTTTGTTTGATATCGAGACGTTCTACAACCACTTCTATGATCCAGTCAAAAGAAGCAATCTCTTTCATATTGTCTTCAAAATTTCCAGTGGAAATACGTTTTACAATTTCTTTGGTGAAAACGGGGGAAGGATTACTTTTTATAGCTGCCTGCAAAGCGTCATTTACAATTTTATTACGGGTAGCTTTATCTGTACTTTCTGCAGCATCTTTCGGTACAATATCTAATAACAACACCTGCAATCCAATACCTGCAAAATGACAGGCAATTCTTGAACCCATTACACCACTACCTAAAACGGCAACTTTTTTTATTATTCTTTTTGACATAGGATTAATAGTTAGTTAAACAACTATTTTATGAAGATAATGTTTTTTATCTATTGAATTGTATTCTCCACAGGCAATATCCTTATTCGAAGTGTTTTACTTCCTCAATAAAAATTCTGGTCGGTGTTTCACAGATTTTGATCCAAACCCATTTTTGCACCTGGTATTTCCGGGCCCATTGCAATGCATCCTCATACGTGCCGAAAATTTTAAAACTTCTTTTGGCATAAAACTGGTAAATCATATAACTATCGTTACAAAATATTCTTTCATTTTCCTTCGCAAGTTTATGAATCAATTCACCGGTGTCTTTATAAGATCTATATGGTAAACCCTTGGAAGTGTGTTGACCAGGATAATTGATATAATAATATTGGGAGATCGTTGCCAGGAACATAAATATGGCCATCCACAGTACATATTTTGTGTGAATCATCCTGGTTATTATCCATCCAGAAAGTAATGCTAAAAAGATGGAAAATGGAATAACGGCAAAGTCATGAGCACTTGTCCAATTCAAAAAAATTACCCAGTGTGCCAGGCACGCAATAAGACTCATAAATATTGCCATTCTCATTGGTTGAGCGACAGTATTTTCAACAAATTTCCTTTTAACTATAATAAATCCTATTATCAAAGGGATCATTACGGGTAAGAAACCGGTAATAAGATTTTGCACTATACGAAGAATATTTTGACCCATATTAATATTTGGGTTGATCGGACCCCGATTTATATAACGTAAAGTCCAATAGTCGTAAACTTTTTCCCAGCCTGCATATGAAATAAATTGAACCAATATGATTAGTATTCCGAGCACGGTCGCGAGTGATGAGATCCAAAATAGGCTCCAATACTTGTTGTTTTGTTGGATTTTTAACAATGAGGCAATACTAATAATCGCCAAAAAACTTACTCCGTACCAATCAATATAGATACTGCCAATACCTGCTAAAAGGAAGACCAGTAAACTTTTTGATTTTATCTGGCCAGGTTCATACAACATTCTACAGCCATAATGTAAAATGGTTATTAAAAATGGCAGCACTATGCCTGTGCATACATAACCATTCCCAAGAAACCATAATATTGAGGGGTTGAATAAAAAAACAAAACAGCCGCCTAGCGATGGCAATGATGGTTCATAACCTGCCTTTATACATAAATAGTAAATGAACCGATATAAAAGGAAAACGGAAATGAGTAAAAAAAAGAGGTTGAGGATCTGTAATGCCAGTGGTGTAAAGGAAATGTTGAAAGTATTAAAAACGACATATGGGATCACATACCAGCCTGGTCCAAAGGAAAGATAGATGTAATTGCCCTCCTCGTCTGAATAGGGAGCTTTTTCGAGCAACTTATCAGCCGGGCTTTGATAATTTAGTAAAGGAATAAAATTAAAATTTTTTGCTCCCCCGCCTTGTTTCCAGGATTCAAGTCCCAGCAAAATTACAGCAGTATTGAATTCGTGATGTTTAGAAAGCGGCCGGTTCAGGTGTGGAAGGCGTATCAATATACTTATAATAAAAAATAAGACTAACCATAATGCAGAACGATTGTGTTTCATTAACTATGTTCCGTTATTTTTTACTATATAGATTTCTGATAGTATAAAAAAGAAATCCGAATACAATGAGTTGTATACCGACCATAATGAAAAAACCGGCAGGGATAATTACACGGAAAGTTTGAACAGGATCCAATGTTCCAAAACCTTTTCCTTGCCAAACAAAGAAAACACTCAGCGATAATATAAAACCCAATACGATCAGGATTAAACCTACGATTAACCCTAATTCAAAACTGAAATGGCGGATAAAGAATGCAGGCATTTTTTTTTCCGGGAATAAACCAGTTTGGATTCCGTGCATCTTAGCCAGGATATACCATTGAAACAATTGGAAGCTGATTACTAAAAATACTGAAGAAAAATATAATGTATGAATTCCCAGCACTATATGAGCTACCTGTATATAGGAGTAGGCGAGAATGCTTCCGAATGTTAATCCCAATAATAAAAATATAAGAGATGGAAACAGTAATAACCATTTTGGACTTAACAGTAATATAAGTCTCAAATGCCGCCATCCATCAGTCCACGTTTCCAGATGTGAACGTCTTTCACGACCATCTTTGTATAGATTTACGGGAACTTCAGTAATGGAAAGCTTTTGATAAGAGGCTTTTGCAATCATTTCTGTTGCATACTCCATCCCATTTGATTGCATTTGTAATTTTTGATAAGAAGTTTTAGTAATTGCCCGCAACCCGCAATTAAAATCGCCTAGCTTTAATCCAAAAGATTTTCTTCCCAGAAAAGAAATGACAGGCGTACCAAGGTATCGATGTAAAACAGGCATTGCATTTTTTTCAATTCTTCCTTTAAATCGATTTCCCATTACAAAATCTTTGCCTCCAGAAAGTTCGCTAATAAGCGGCATCGCTTCGTCGAAATGATAACTATCATCACCATCCCCAAATAAAATGAAGTTCCCTTTGGCAGCAGTAATACCAGCATGGAGAGCAGCCCCGTAACCTTTTTGTTCTGCAGTTATTACTATTGCACCAGCAGTTTTGGAAATGGTGCCGCTATTATCATTGCTACCATTGTCAACAACAAGTATTTCGCCAGGAAAAGGAAGTCTGGTTAATAACGCTTCCGCCCTTGTAATACAACTGGCAATTGTAGCTGATTCGTTTAAACAGGGAATAACAATACTCAGGAAGTCAATTACCATGCATGAATGAGTTGATGGTAAAAGTATTAATTTTCAAGGCAATCACTTTTTAAAAACAAAAAGGTTGTTGAGCCCAAGTTGAAATTTTTTATGAACAACGAATGTAAACCCACCATTTTCGAACAACCGAGGAATTTCCAGGGCGTCAAATCCATAATGTTCATTAAGCTGCATTCCTTTAATGAGATGTAACTTTCGAAGTATCGAAAGAATGGTATCTACTTTTTTATGGGGAACTGTAAGTATAATAACGCCCTCTTTATGAAGTAATTCAAAACAAGCGTAGATGGTCTTTATCTGATCATCATGCGGAATATGTTCTAACACCGCTAGCATGGTGATGCAATGGTAAATCTTATTTTCGGTTCGCTCTGAAGGAAAAAGATCTTTAAGCAATTCGTATTTTGAATGAATCACATCCTTCTCCAATAAAGGATCAATGCCAACTCCATATCCGAGGGTACTACCGAGTTGTTGAAACAATTCTCCCTCATGACAACCAATATCAAGTACCACACTTTGATCGGGAATATAAGGCATTGCTTTTCTAATACGCCATTTCTGGAGGAAGCGATCTAAAAAAGTCATTCTGTTTTTATATTTGGAAAGTCAGACTTAATATTCATTATGTTCAATGACTAAGCAGAAGCCTTTTTTATACTTTGCAAAAATAATTACGCCAACTGGAACGCAATCTTGAAATGATATTTTTGGATCAGCTTACAGAGGCTCCGTTAACTGTAACTTCATCCGGATTGATGAATTTCAATTTGCCTTCACCATCCTCTGCCATCAATATCATGCCATTGCTTTCAATACCGCGCATTTTTCTCGGGCTAAGATTCGCAACTACCACTACCTGCTTCCCTACTATCGTTTCAGGTTTAAAGTGCAATGCAATCCCCGATACAATAGTTCGTTTTTCAAAGCCAAGATCAACTTCCAGTTTTAAAAGTTTATCGGCCTTCTCCACTTTTTCTGCAACAGTAATGGTGCCTACCCGAAAATCGAGTTTGGCAAAATCATCATACTGAATGGAAGGTTTAAGATTTACGGCGGGGGATAAGAGGTTGGGTTTTGCTTCTTCAGTTTTCAATTTTTCATCAGGCTTTAGTAATCCCGATTTTAATTTTTCAATCTGTGCTGTTATTTCAGCATCTTCCACAATTCTGAATAATAATTCAGGTGCTCTTAAATTATAACCTACACTTAATAATTTCATATTCCCTGCATTTTCCCAATCAAGCATTTTATCTACGACTTTCATCATGTTCAACAATTTCTTTGCAGTGGTTGGAAGAAATGGATTGATGAGTACAGCCAGATTCGCCGTTAATTGTAAACAAATATGAAGACAATTATCAATTTCTTTTTGTGCTTCGGAGGTCAGTTTCCCGCTTTCTGAAGTTTGTCTCGCAGTGATCCACGGTTGTTTGGCTTGCATGTATTTGTTACCTCTCCTTGATAGGTCAATGACTTCATATAATGCATCACGGAATCGAAACTGCTCTAAGGCATCCTCTACTTTTCCTTTGGAATTTTCAATATCGGAAATTATTACTCTATCCGTTTCATTAAGAATATCATTGTGCAACTTTGGAACTTTACCATTGCAGAGCTTATGCATCAACACAAAAGTTCTGTTCACGAAGTTCCCGAATACTGATACAAGTTCACTGTTGTTACGGTCCTGGAAATCTTTCCAGGTAAAATCATTGTCCTTTGTTTCCGGTGCATTGGCACATAATACATAACGCAGGCTGTCTTGCATATCGGGAAAATCTCTTACATAATCATGTACCCATACAGCCCAGTTCCGTGAGGTAGAAACTTTTTCACCTTCTATGTTTAAAAATTCATTGGCAGGCACATTATCAGGTAATACAAAACCTCCATGCGCTTTAAGCATAGCCGGAAAAATGATACAATGAAAAACGATATTATCCTTTCCTATAAAATGAATCAGTTTGGTATCTTTTTTACACCAGTAGTCTGCCCATTTATCCGTTAATTCCTTAGTAGCACTGATATACCCAATGGGCGCGTCGAACCATACATATAGCACTTTCCCTTCCGCGCCCTTTATGGGAACTTTTACCCCCCAGTTGCTGTCACGAGTCATAGCCCGACTTTGAAGACCACTGTCAAGCCAGCTTTTACACTGTCCATATACATTGTTCTTCCATTCTTTATGTTCTTCAAGTATCCATTGTTTTAAAAATGGTTCATAATTCTGCAAGGGAAAATACCAGTGCGTGGTTTTTTTCTTCACTAGAATAGCATCACTTAGTGTACTTCGGGGTTGGATCAGTTGTTCAGGACTTAATGCAGAACCACATTTTTCACATTGATCTCCAAAAGCATTTGGGTTGGCGCAAATAGGACAGGTACCGGTGATATATCTATCAGCTAAAAATGTATTTTTTTCCTCATCATAATATTGTTCGGTTTCCTTCTCTTCAAATAATCCCTCATCGTACAATTTCTTAAAAATCGCAGCCGAGGTTTCGTGATGAATTGCGTTTGAAGTTCTGGAATAGATATCAAAAGAGATTCCCATTTTTTCAAAACTCTCTTTAATGATCGTATGATATTTATCTACTACCTGCTGGGGTGTGATCTCTTCCTTCATTGCCCGGATAGTAATGGGTACGCCATGTTCATCACTGCCACACACAAATTTAATATCCCGTTTCTGAGCCCGTTGGTAACGTGTATAAATATCTGCGGGTAAGTAACACCCGGCCAGGTGACCTATATGTACTGGTCCATTGGCATATGGTAATGCCGCTGTAACTAAATATCTTGCTGGTGTATCCATTTTTTATTGATCTTTTAAAATTCTGCTGGATGCTGAGTCCCTGCTTCAAATAATCGTTCCGAAACTTTAAGTGTTACTGTAAATAATGAATTAAAGTTTGATTATTGCAGAACGATTACGCGTTCTTTCTAATTATCCCAACCATTAAGGGCGCAAAAATAAGATTAATCAGTGCTTTTAAATGGTATCATTTTATCACCAGGCTGGCACTGATGTAAATCTGTAAAGGCCAATAAATCGGGCGGGTGCCGGATATTCGCTGGATGCCTTAACGGAAGTAAGTTTTTTTGATTTCACTGTATTCGATCCTTCAATTGATATTGTAGGATGGTTACAGGGGTAAGTTGATCTTCCACACCTTTGGTAGATTGTTTATTGGCATTATAAATAGAAAGATGGCTATTGGCTAATAAATACATTTTGTTCTTAGAAATGGCTATTGTAGTTGGCTCATGGAATAGTGGATGGCCTTTGTCTAATACTTTTTCCCTGATAATCCGATGCCCATTTTTATCGAGCAAATATTGTACAACGGCATTCGTTGATCTTTTTTCACCGCTATTGTAAACACCAATCAATGTGTTATTCCAAAAGCCGAGGCCATCGAATCCGAATGCGAGGGTGCTATCTTTGAATCCGGTCAGGGGAAATATTTCCTTCGTTGATAAATCAAATCGCATCAACCCATTGCCGTAAGTAGCTATGTACAGTTGTTGGTTGTTGCCACTGATAATTCCATTTGGATATTTAATTTTCGGGTCTTTGATAATCAGCTCCATTGTCTTTAACACGGGATCAATTTGATATACACTACTGCCATAAGTATCTGTGAAATAAATTTTCCCATCAGTCACGATTACAAGATCGTTGAATAGTCGGGGAAGAGTATCAGTCAAAAAATAGTATTGTTGCATTTTGCCTGATGAGAGATCGAATGCATGTACCTGTGAAGTATGCTTTTTTCCTTCTGCTTTATTAGATAATGCCCAAAGCCAGTTTCTTTTTGAATCTACTTTCATTCCTAGTCCTTCCAAAAAATTATCCTGGCCAGGCTGAATGAAATTATGATGTTTGCCATTCGAATCAATTATAATTATTGTTTGCTTGCTGATACTACTCACATATATTTTTCCAGACCTCGAATCAAAGGCGATCCCTTCAGGAATAAGATCTTTTTCAGAATCGGATACAATAGATCTTGAAGGCTGCTGTCCGTATGACTCCGATAGTATAAAAAGAGTAATAAAACACAACGTGAAAACCTTGCCCCTTTTCCCTATAAAACTGGATGATACGGACAACAATTTATTTATCATATCATTAATTTGATACTAAATTATACATTACAGTTTTTAATTCCTGGCCGTTGATGTAATTTGTAAAAATGAATCGAAAAAGATTTATCAGTTCTGCTTCGGGGTTATTTGCTTTGTTACCCTTAGGCTGGAACCCATTTAATACCGACACCAATCCTGAAATTGATCCTCCCATTATTATTCCAAAATATCTAAAACACGGTGATACTATTGGAATAACAAGTCCGGCAGGGCATATAACACTGGAAGAAATTCAACCAGCTATTCAGCAGATACGAAGTTGGGGTTTTTCGATTAAAATTGGCGCCTCTATTGGAAAGCGCCATTTTACATTCGGAGGCACCGATGTAGAAAGATCCATGGATTTTCAAAACATGCTTGATGATCCTTCCATTACCGCAATTATGTGTGCCAGGGGGGGATTTGGATGTGTGCGTATTATTGATCAATTGAATTTTAAAAAATTAGCAGCAACGCCAAAATGGATTATCGGGTTCAGTGATCTTACTGTTATTCATAATCACCTCAATGGAAATTATGGATTGGCGTCCATTCATTCAAAAATGTGTAATAGTTTTCCCGACGAATGGGGGAAAGCGGAGCCTATCCAGGTAGAAACAATCAATTCTATCAGGAAAGCCCTGACTGGAGAAAAAATGAGATACACCACGGCGTATAATGTAAAAAATAAAAGAGGCATTGCAGAAGGGACCTTGATCGGAGGTAATCTTAAAACAATTGAAAGTCTTTCCGGTTCCAAATCTGATATAAATACGACGGGTAAAATTTTGTTTGTGGAAGATACCGGTGAATATTTATATAGTATTGATCGGATGTTTTGGAATCTGAAGCGGACAGGAAAATTATCTGGATTAAAAGGATTAATAATTGGAGGATTCAAAGTAAAACCAGATGACCCAGGTGAGGAATTTGCGCTTTCCTTATTTGATATCGTATTGGAAAAAGTCAGGAATTATAACTACCCTGTATGCTTTGATTTTCCCGTAGGTCATCAGAAAAATAATTACGCTTTAAAATGTGGAATAAAACATCAACTTTCCGTTGAAAAGGACCTGGTTACTTTGAAAGAGATATAGGACTGTGCTGACAAATGTTATTGTTTCGCGGATAACGGAATAGCATGAGATCGTTATTATATTATTAGTCAATCTTCATTTTCATCATAAATAATTTTTTATTCGTGTGTAAAACTCCTCCATATCTGAAGCCCGGTGATACCATTGGAATTGTTTGCCCTGCAGGGTATATGGCCTATGAGAAAGCGCAGATTTGTATTGATACATTGCAACAATGGGGTTTCAAAACAAAAATTGGTGCTACCCTGGGTAGTAGTTCCACGAATTATTTTTCAGAGACTGATGATGGTCGACTGGCAGATTTACAGCAGATGCTCGATGATACTTCCGTGGATGCTGTTTTATGCGGCAGGGGAGGCTATGGAATCGGGCGTATCATTGAACGGATCAATTTTAAAAAGTTTGTAAAGCGACCTAAATGGGTAATTGGTTTCAGTGATGTTACCCTATTACATGCTCATATTTATTCCAATTATAAAATTGCATCACTTCATTCCCCCATGGCCGCTGCATTCAATGATGGGGGTTCAGATAATAAGTACGTGTTGTCTTTAAAAGATGTTCTTGAAGGAAAGAAAATCCGATATGAATGTGAGCCGCATGATTTCAATATTTATGGTGAAGGCGTTGGTGAATTGGTTGGCGGTAACCTGGCGCTACTGGCTCATATTGTAGGCACCTCTTCGGATATTAAAACACGGGCCCGCATCCTGGTCCTTGAAGATGTAGGTGAATATTTATATAATATAGATCGAATGTTATTCCAGCTAAAGCGTAACGGCAAATTTGAAAAACTAGCTGGGCTTATAATAGGAGGGTTTACGGATGTTAAAGATACCGAAAGGCCTTTCGGCAAATCTGTTTATGAAATTATTCGTGAAGTAGTACAGAACTCAAGATATCCTGTAGCGTTTAATTTCCCGGTGGGCCATGAAAAGGAAAATTATGCATTAAAGATCGGGGCAGAATATAGATTAAAAATCAAAAAGGATACAGTAACCCTGGAAGAATAAAAATCTTACTACAGTTGATAACACCACGAGAACACTGAGTATTATTTTAAGAACAAGGGATAAAATATATCTTTTGCTGTGTGAAGTGTCCTTCGTGGTGTATCTGGTCTTTTGAGGTAATGACTGTAAGTAACGAGTCAAATCATTCAAAAGCGGTGTTCATAGAAATATCTTAAGTCAACTGTTGTTTAGATGATGATTGATGTGAAAACAGACTTTGGCTTTCTTCCACATTTACACCCAATGCTAGAGCGATCGCCATTCCCAGACCAATATCAGCCCGGAAAAAATGACAAAGCTGCCTGTTCACAATCTCGGCCTTTTTAATACCACTGATTCCTTTCATAGAGCCTACAATATTGTTTACCAGGTTTTTTTTATCGTAATCGCTTAACACTTCACGATAAAAAATACCCGGTTGAGTAAAATGATCATTCTCGCCTTCTGCATTGCGGTTAAAATGATCGGCAATATTTGTATCCAGTTCCAGTGGCTTTTCTTTATAACTTTCATCCGGCGTGATATCATCAAAACTATTAGGAAAATAATTGGGAGCACTGCCTCCGTTTCCATCCAGGCGCATAGCACCGTCTCTCTCAAAATTATTCACGGCATATGGACAACGATTAACAGGAAGTTGTTCGTAATTCACGCCCAAACGATAGCGATGCGCATCAGGATATGATAATATCCGGCCTTGTAACATTTTATCGGGTGAATAGCTGATGCCATCAACTACATGGGCAGGTGCAAATGCAGCTTGCTCTACATCAGCAAAATAATTTGCAGGTATTTTGTTCAATTCCATTATTCCTACATCAATCAAAGGATAATCTTTATGAGACCAAACTTTAGTAAGGTCAAAAGGGTTCCAGCGATATGTTTTAGCTTCTTGCTCTGGCATTACCTGTATTTTCACATTCCATTTTGGAAATTCTCCACGATCAATGGCTTCAACCAAATCCCTTTGTGCAAAGTCCGGATCTTCGCCTTTCATTCTCATTGCTTCATCTCCCGTAAAATTTTTAATTCCCTGCACTGTTTTGAAATGAAATTTGACCCAGAACTTTTCATTATTCGCATTGAAAAAACTGAATGTATGACTGCCAAATCCATGCATATGACGATATCCGTGAGGAGTACCACGGTCGCTCATGAGAAACATAACCTGGTGTAAGCTTTCAGGATTATGACTCCAGAAATCCCACATCATTGTAGGACTCTTGGTATGAGTACGCGGATCTCTTTTTTGTGTATGAATAAAATCCCCAAACTTTTTAGGATCCTTTATAAAAAAAATGGGAGTATTATTTCCAACCAGATCCCAATTGCCATCTTCCGTATAAAATTTCAAAGCAAATCCGCGGGGGTCCCTTTCAGTATCTGCAGAGCCTTGCTCTCCACCCACAGTAGAAAATCTGGCAAACATCCGTGTCTGTTTTCCCACCTCGCTGAATACCTTGGCCCGCGTATATTTTGTAATATCATTAGTAATCGTTAGAATTCCGTAAGCGCCTGTTCCTTTAGCATGAACAACTCTTTCCGGAATACGCTCCCGATTAAAATGTGCCATTTTTTCATGCAGGATAAAATCCTGTAATAAGAGGGGGCCTCTTGCCCCGGCACTGAGGGTATCTTCATTATGATAATATGGGATACCGGAAGCAGTAGTGAGTTTTTTGTTATCGCTCATAATTGGTTTGAGTTTAATTATCTCAAATGTGAGATATCTATGATCATTAATCAAATTGATTATTTTTATGACATAATAGATAAAATCTATCAAATGACATTTGTACAACTGGAATATATTGTTGCTGTAGACACTTATCGTCATTTTGCCAGGGCAGCAAAACATTGCTTTGTAACACAGCCCACGCTCAGTATGCAAATACACAAACTCGAGAAAGAAATTGGGACTAAAATTTTCGACCGTAATAAACAACCCGTTTTGCCTACCCAGGCAGGTGAAGAAATTATCATGCAAGCCCGTGAGATTCTCTCACAGCGAGATACAATGGAAGATATTATCCAAACAAAAAAAGGAATCATCAGTGGTGAATTGAAAATAGGTATCATTCCTACAGTAGCCCCCTACCTGTTGCCACTTTTTGTACACTCATTTACCAAAAAATATCCAATGGTAAAACTCGTCGTTAATGAGCTTACTACCGAATATATTATGATTCGGCTTCGTGAAGGAAGAATTGATGCGGGTATACTTGTAACTCCATTAAATACAAAAGGCATAAAGGAAGATGTTTTGTTCTACGAAGAGTTGGTGGCATATGTATCTAAAACCAATGCGGCGTATAAAAAAAATTATGTCCTTGCAAAAGATATTGACCCGGCGAAGCTCTGGTTATTAGAAGAAGGGCATTGCTTCCGTTCACAAATTGTTAATCTATGCGAGCTTAAGAAAAGCAGCAAAGAAGGAAACCTGTTTGAATATGAGGCGGGCAGTATAGAAACCTTACGAAGGATGGTTGACTTGAATGATGGAATAACAATTATCCCGGAATTGGCTACCCTGGATATGACAGCAAGGCAACAAAATCATCTGCGGCATTTTAAACATCCTGCACCGGTTAGGGAAGTGAGTATTGTAGTGCATCGCGACTATGTTAAGAAAAAGCTGATAGAAGTTTTTAAAAATCAAATTCTTGCATCTGTTCCGGAGAAAGTTAAAAAAAATAAAACACAGAATATTATACAGGTGTAACCTCGCTATTTATCTATAAGTAAATAATTTGCTGGAATGAGCCGCGGGAAATGCAAACTCAACTGATCAAGGGGATTCATATTCATTTATTGGCTGAGTATTGAATCTATTTTTGTTACAACAGTATCAAAAGTATATAAATTATTATGGCTTCCTTTTTCAATGGTAATAAATTGATCGGATGGTTTCAGATAAGGTTTCAATCGTTTCGCATTCCGGTAAGTTATAATCCAATCCCGGGTACCATGAAAAATGGTAACAGGAGCGGATACATTTTGGAGATACTGCCATGTTGGTAGTTTGTAATGTATCATTGTGTTCACAGGGTAGAGAGGCAAATAATTATCAACGAGGGAGGGCATCGAATAATAAGGGGTTTCAAGAATCAGGTGCCGGCAATCACGAATGCTCGCAAGCTGTGCCGCAATTCCTGTTCCCAAAGATTTACCGTAAATAATAATACGTTCGGGACGAAACCTTGCCCTTGCCAGTTGATATAAAGTCAATGCCCAATCGTACAATCGTTGTTCACTGAATACACCTGTACTTTTTCCAAAGCCGGGGTAATCAATCATCCATATTTCATAGCCGGATTTGGTGAAATACGGAGCATATTTAGAATACCATGAAATATTCTTTTTATTCCCATGAAAATATAGCACAACTCCTTTTGCGGCAGAATCGTTTGTGAGAAACTGTATAAGGTTAATAGTAGAATTTTCGTCGTAAGGAATGTTTACTTCTTTGTATGAATTGGAAAAATCATAATGATGCTTGCGCGTTAATGGCGCCGGATGAAAGAGAATCTTATCCTGGAAATAATACAAACTTAGCCCGATCCCGCAATAAATAATTATTGCAATCTTTAACCAACGCCAGCGTTTTTTCATTTTTCCGATTTTATGTTTGATTAACATGTCACTATACTTGTCTACCGGCAGGCATGTTCGTGAATCTGCACATTAGTATTGTAATATATCTCTCATAAAATTGTGGTACTCGGGAAATGAAGGTAAATTATTATGCCTTCCGCCATGAATACGGATCAATGTTATTTTCCTGGGATTAATTTTTTGTAAACGTTCACTATGTTTTATCGGGATCAACCAATCTTTTGTACCATGAATGATATAGGCGTGACAATTAACATGTCGTATCCATTTGTCAGTTCTTAAATGATAGCGCAACACATATTTTACAGGAAGAATGGGTAAAAAGCGTTCAACTACTTTTGTAAAATTATAATAGGGCGCATCTAAAATAAGGTATCGGGGCTTATTGTCACAGGCAATTTTAGCTGCAAATCCACTCCCCATGCTTCGGCCGTAAACAATAATATGATGTTCTGTATATTGTTGCAAAAGAGTTTCATAAACGAATTGAGTATCCGCCAGCATATCTTTTTCGCTGCGCTTACCGGTGCTTTTTCCAAAACCCCTGTAGTCAATCAGAACCACGTCGTAATCATACCTGTAAAAATCCTGTGCATATTTTGCCCATCCTTTTATACTACGCGTATTTCCATGAAAATAGAGAATGAGCCCTTTGGGTTTTTCCCTAAAGAAATGTAACCCATTAATCCGGGCTCCAGGCTCAGGTTCAAAAAATAATTCTTTGAAAGGGGCATCATACTTAAATTCGAAATCGGCCTTTAATTTCTCGGGCTTGAATATGAATTTTTCCTGTACAAAATAAACAACGACAGTCAGAATAAGAATGCCAAGGATGATATATAGAATGATTTCAAGCAAGAGAAAAAGTTAGATTATTGGTGAAGATGAAACATGAGGGGTGAGAAGTTTCGCGACTCACCTTTTCCCTCTCACGATGGTAAAACGTATTATAGAGTTAACAAAACAAGAGTTCAGTTTGCTGAAATTAAACAATCACCGCATATAACTCTGAACGTAATTTCATTTTTTCCAACATTCTATTCCTCCATGGGGGTTAATGAGATTTGTGAAGCCATATTTATCCTGCAAACGCTGAATGGCAATCTGGCTTTGTATCCCGATTTTGCAATAGAATGTAACAGGGATGCATTGATTTATAGAATCTGTGTGATCGAAAATGTCGCCAAGGGGAATTATTGAAACTTTATTATTGTATAGTTGATTTTCGGAGGGCTCGCGCACATCTATCAATTGAAGAGGCTAAGGTGAATCCAGTTTTTTTTAAATCTGCCGGAGTTATTTGAATCGTGGGATTAATCTTCTGATTCGAAAATACGTTTTAGTTTGAGATTGGTAACCGGAGCAACAATCAAAGGAAATTTTTCAGTGGTAACATTTGATGAATCTAACCCGAAACCTCTTTCCTCAGATAAACTCCACTCCTTAATCCAGAAATACATTTTCATAATCATACGCTCGAGTATGGGTAATTCGTTATCCTGACTGAGATATTTTTCCATAACGATAAACTGAAAATCGCCCACAACGTTGTTTCTTTCCAGGCTTTCGTACCGGCTTGTAATGTTTACTTCTTTATTTGCAACCAGGTCAGCAACAACTTTTCTGAACAATAAATTTATTTTTGGTTCCACCCGAAAACCTAATCGAAATTCGACACGAATGATATCATTCGGAATAATATGTTCCACCGTGTATTCTGAAGTATAGGGATCATCCAGGGTATCTACATGTACAAACCAATATATATCAGCCCTTTTGGGTTTTTTGTTTAAAATTGAATAAATGATCTTATGTTCTATTTCCTTAGGATTGTTAGCGCTGGTTAAATAAACAAGATGTGTGGCGTATTTTGGAACCGTTTTGTCGTTGCTGAGTTCTTGTATCTGGGGTATATAATGTTCCAGTCGTACAAATTCCACATAGCGGTTTTTTATTCTGCGGCTGCGGAACCACACATACATTACCAAAAACATAACTCCTCCTACTAGCAGGGTTATATAACCACCATGGGTAAATTTCTGGAGAAGAGCTATCAGATAAGCTGTTTCTATAATGAAGTAGCCGAATATGAAGACATAAATCCAAACGGGTTTTACTCTTCGGGCAACCATGTAATTAGCAAATAAAATAGTAGTGGAGAGCATGGTAACAATAATTGCCAGGCCGTATGCAGCTTCCATACGTGAAGACTCCCTGAAATATAAAACCACACCCACACAACCCAAAAAAAGTATTGTATTAATACCCGGTATAAATAACTGACCTTTTTCTTCTGAAGGGTAGCGGATTTTTAATTTTGGCCATAAGTTTAATCGCATCGCTTCACTAATCAGTGTAAATGATCCGGAAATCATAGCCTGGCTGGCGATAATGGCTGCACTGGTTGCAATAACAACTCCGGGTATAATGAACCACTGCGGCATCAGATCATAAAAAGCATTGATCCCTAATTCCGATTTCAATGCAGGTGTAATAGTCAGGCCCCTGTGATGTGCTATCAGCGAGGCACCCTGACCGAAATAGTTCAGCAAAAGACAGATTTTTACAAAAACCCATGACACTCGTATATTAGACCTGCCGGCGTGCCCGAGGTCGGAGTATAAGGCTTCAGCTCCGGTAGTACATAAAAATACAGCCCCTAAGAGAAAAAACCCATGAGGATAAGTAGCAAGAAATTCAATAGCGTAATACGGACTTAAGGCCTTAAAAATGCTAAGATCATCGAATATATGATAGATCCCCAAAACAGCCAGCATGCTAAACCAAACACACATGATGGGTCCAAACAATTTTCCAATTGACGCGGACCCAAATTGCTGAAGGAAGAAAAAAGCTGTAAGAATTCCTATAACAATATATACAATCGTATTGTCTGATTTACCAAGTTGATTGAGGACAGGTAACTCTCTTAATCCCTCTACAGCAGAGGTTATTGAAATCGGGGGGGTAATAATGCCATCGGCTAATAATGCGGCTCCGCCCAACATTGCGGGAATAACCAGCCATTTTTTTTGCCGCCTCACCAGGGCATACAAAGCAAAAGTTCCGCCTTCACCTCTATTGTCTGCCTTTAAAACGAGCCATACATATTTGATGGTGGTTTGTAAGGTAATTGTCCAGATGATGCAGGATAAGGTACCTATTATTAGCGTGTCACTGATAGTTCTTCCGCCTATGATTGCATTAAACACATATAAAGGGGAAGTTCCAATATCTCCATAAATTATGCCCAATGCTATAACAAGTCCGGCTGCGGTAACCTTATTAATCTGTTTGCCCACGATTGAGATTGTTATTGGTAAGAGTTGTCAAAGGGTTCATTTAACAAAATATTGCGCCAGGGAATCCCGACGCGAAACAAAGTTATACGTAAAAAAACTAAATTTTAGATGTTTTATTGTTCTTATCCGTTGTCCCTATTCCTCTCGTACAGCGAAAATTTATATTTGTTATGGTCTTATAAAAGCCAAAATTATATTGTAAAGTTTGGGCAGGCGTGGCACAATTCTTAATTTGGCATATTACATGTTTACTCATTTGAAGAAAATATAATTATGAATTTCAGTAAGTTGATAGTGTTTGTTTTGGTGTGTTGGTTTACTTCCTCTACTCTTAAAGCGCAAAAAATCTCTTATAGTGAACCCGAAAGAGAAGATACCCGTCGAACGGAGTTTGAGATCATCGGAAAAGTTGGTGGAAATATCCTTGTGTATAAAAATAACAGGAGTAATAATTTCATTTCGGTTTACGACAACGATATGAAACTTGTTGAGCGGGTACCTCTTGATTTTGTGGATGACCGGTGGATTAATGTAGACTTTATCCCTTACGTAGATTACTGCTGGATGATCTATCAATACCAGCGCAGGGGAATAGTTTATTGCATGGGTGTGAAAATTGATGGTAAAGCCAAGCGGTTGATAGATCCTATCGAACTGGATACTACCAAAATTGGTTGGGCATCCAGTAATAAAATCTATTCTACCATTTTCAGTGATGACAAGTCAAAGATCATGGTATTTAAGATCAACAGCCGCAATCCTCAAAATTTCCTTTTTACCACTCTATTATTTAATGACCAAATGCAGTTACAGGCGAGGCATCGTATGAACCTGCCCATGGAGGAAAGAAACGATTATTTTACTGATTTCCTTCTTGATAATGAAGGAGACCTTGTTTTTGGGAAATATATTCGAAAGGGTGGGAGTGATTATATTTCTGAGGTAAGACTTATCACTAAAGAAACTGATAAAGAGGAATTTTTAAATATTGATTTAAAAACCGGGGAGCGAGTATTAGATGAGATTAAGATAAAAGTTGACAATTCCAACAACCGCTATTTATTAAGTTCGCTTTTTTATAAGCAACGTCGTGGTAACGTAGAGGGGTTATATACAATTACCTGGGATAAGATGACACAATCTATTCTGAAGGAAAATCAAATGTCTTTTTCAGATGAATTAAGACGTCAGGCAAAGGGTCCTGATGCAAATCTAAAGTTGGCATTTAATGATTATTTCCTAAAGACGATCATAACAAAAAAAGATGGAGGATATATATTGATTGGAGAGGCTATGTATACCACCACCCGGGGTGGAGCTTTTAACCGATGGGATTATTTATCATGGAACAGTCCATGGTCTTCTCCGCTGGATTACTATTATTCTCCTTTTTATAATCAATGGCGGTCTCCATGGAACCGCTGGGGCTCTGGTCAGGCAACCAGGTACCACGCTGAAAATATACTCATCTTATCGTTCGATAAGAGTGGGGGAGTGGAATGGAGCAACGTTATACCTAAAAGCCAGTTCGATGATGAAACTGATATGCTTATCTCCCACCAGATCTTAAATACAGGAGGCGAAATTCATTTTCTTTTTAATCTTTTTGAACGAAGAACCCTATTGCTCAATGATCATACCTTGGGTTCAAATGGTAAAATTACGCGTCATCCTACATTAAAAAACCTTGACAAAGGTTTTGAATTTATGCCGCGTTTTGGCAAACAGGTGAGTGGACGATCTATGATTATGCCTTGCCAGTTCAGAAACTATCTTACTTTCGCCAAGATTGATTTTTAAATAATCCAATAGTGATAGGAATTTTCAAACTAAAAAATCCAGGCAACACTTTATTGTTACTTGTTTATGCATTGGTTTTAAAATTTCACATGTTTCTGAATCCCACAGGTCCACTAGAGCAAGCCGGTGATCATTACCTGTACACTCAAATCATTCGTGTTCTCCAATCGCTACATATTCCACCTGTATTATATACCTTATTTGCTTTTGTAATATTATTCGGAGAGGCCTTGTTATTTAACAGGATTTGTAATGCGCAAAAAATGATCGCCAGGCCTACTTATATACCGGCAATGGCTTTTATATTAATTACCTCATTATTCGGGCAATGGAATCAGTTTTCTGCTCCACTGATTATTAATGCATTTCTGATTTGGGTATTTTACCGGATGATGATCTTATATAGTGTCCCCAAAGCAGGGAATGTTATTTTTAATATTGGATTGTTATTGGGGTTAGTAACGATGCTTTATCATCCCGCAATAGTTTTTACATTGCTGGTATTTTTTACTTTGTTCATTATGCGTCCTTTCAGAATCCAGGAATGGGTAATTGCTATATTAGGAATAACAACTCCATATTATTTTCTTGCCTTGTTACTATATTTTACAAATCAATGGAGCTGGGACCATTTACTTCCTTCCATTTCTTTTAACCTTCCTCGCATGCCGACCTCGGTTTTTACAACTATAAGTATTTCATTGCTGGTAATACCATTTATTGTGGGAGGAGTTTTCGTGCAGAATAATCTGAATAAAATGCTCATTCAGGTAAGGAAAGGTTGGAGTTTACTATTGATTTTTTTAATGATCTCACTTTCCATTATCCTTTTCGATGGGGATAATGATTACGTAAATTGGATATTATGCGTAGTACCCATAACTGCTTTTCATTCGGCTGCCTATTTTTATCCACTCAATAAAACATTTCCTTTGGTTTTGCATTGGATTACTTTTGCGTATGCTTTGTATATCAATTACATTCTGAAGTAACAAACTATTCTGCATTCGGTGATTAATTTTAACTTTGGCACTCCCTTCTAAAATTTTTATAATGAAATTCGGAGTAGTTGTTTTTCCTGGTTCTAATTGTGACCGTGATATGCAAGACACTTTGCAGAATGACCTATTCCAGGAGGTCATCATGTTATGGCATAAAGACAAAGACCTGTCCATGTTTTCCACAGACGATTGCATTGTATTGCCAGGAGGTTTTTCTTACGGTGATTATTTGCGGTGTGGTGCCATTGCCCGATTCAGTCCTATGATGCAAAGCGTTATTGAATTTGCCAATCGGGGAGGGAAAGTCCTGGGAGTTTGTAATGGTTTTCAGATCCTATGTGAATCGCACCTGTTGCCAGGAGTATTATTGCGAAACGGAAACCAGCAATTTGTTTGCAAAAATATATATGTTAAAGGCATGGGTTCTGATAAGCCATTAAAAATACCTATAGCACATGGGGAAGGAAGGTATTTTGCAGACAATAAAATCCTTGACGATCTTGAAAAGAATAATCAGGTTATCTACCGATACTGTGATGAGCAGGGAAATATAACCGCGGACGCCAATCCGAATGCGGCTTCCCGAAATATTGCCGGTATCTGTAATTCAAGCAGAAATGTCTTTGGTATGATGCCTCATCCTGAAAGAGCTAGCTCGGTGGCTTTGGGGAATACAGATGGTAAGATTATCTTAAATACATTGTTAATTAACGAAGTTGTATGTGTTGTTGAGCCTGATTTTGCGTTAGTTAATATTAGAGTTTCCTTAGGATAATATAGTCGATTTTTACGTTCTATACACGACAAATATTCACATGAAAAAATTTTCCTTATTACTTTTTACTTTAGTAACCGGTTTCACCCTACTGGCTCAATCCAGCAAACAGGTTAAATGGGTTTTTACATCTAAAAAGATTGCAGAAAAAACCTACGAAGTGCATATGACCGCTACTATTAACGGCAATTATCATATGTATGCACAAAATGCTGGTGTCGAGGGACCATTACCGACCGCATTTGCTTTTACAAAAAATCCTTTGCTGGTTATGGATGGGAAGGTTAAGGAAAAAGGTAAACTAGTAAGAAAATTTGAAAGTGCGTGGAGTGGTAGTGTAAACTATTATGAGAAGACGGTTAACTTTATTCAAACGATTAAAGTAAGAGGAAGCGCTAAAACCAACCTTGCCGGTAAAGTTGAATTTATGGTTTGTGATGACAACCTTTGCCTCCCACCGGCGGAAGTCGATTTCTCAGTCAGCATTGGGGGATAGTTTTATGCACTCATAAATAAATGATCTTATAAACGAGTTCTTATCTTTAAGAGCTCGTTTGTATTTATAATCATACTTCCGGATGAAAAAATATTACGTTCTCTATATTTTGCTGATCTCTTTCTTTACTTGCGTTGCTCAGGATTCAACAGTTGCGCAGTGGAGCATGAAAGGGTTTAAAAATTCCGATTCAGTTTATAGCTTATCGTTTAAGGGTACTTTTCAAACCGGATGGCGAATATTTTCTACTACAGCATCAGATAATGAACCAAATACCAGAGTGGTTTTTGATAGCTCGACTGCTGAAATCGCAACTATTATTAATATAAAGGAAAATGGGAATCTTCAAAATATACAAGAGCCACTGTTCGATAATATAAAAATTAAATTTTTCGAAAAGGAAGTAGAGATTGTAGTTGATATTAAGGTAAAATCGCAACAAGATATACGCGGCTCCATTTTATATATGGCTATGAAAGATGACCTGGTAAATAGCCCTGTTGAAGTACCGTTTACATTTTCATTCGACAATACAGGGAATCTAGTAGCTGGAATTGGTGGATTGCAGGAATCAGCGCAGGCTGCACAAATTCTTAAACGGAATAAAATAGATATTAATAACCCGGTTGAAACCTGCGGTGGTACCGGAATTGAAGATAGTCGCGCTAAAAGTTTATGGGGAATTTTTGTTCTCGGATTTCTAGGGGGGTTGATCGGATTGTTAACACCCTGTGTATTCCCCATGATTCCATTAACGGTGTCGTTCTTCACTAAAAAATCTCAGAATCGACGGAAAGGTATTTTTAATGCTACCATGTATGGGGCGTTTATTTTGTTGATATATGTAATTCTTAGTCTTCCTTTTCATTTTGTAGACTCGAGTAATCCGGAGATACTCAATAATATTTCAACAAACGTATGGTTGAATATTTTTTTCTTCGTCATTTTTATTGTTTTTGCCTTATCATTCTTTGGGTTGTTTGAAATAACAATACCAGGGGCGTTAGCCAATAAGGTTGATTCGAAATCCGGAACTGGAGGATTAGCAGGAATCTTTTTTATGGCATTGACACTTGCGTTGGTGTCATTTTCATGTACTGGCCCTATACTAGGTTCTTTGCTAGCCGGATCCCTTTCAACAAATGGCGGTGCGATGCAATTAACGATGGGCATGGCGGGGTTTGGCCTTGCATTGGCCTTACCATTTGCATTATTTGCCTTGTTTCCCAGTTGGTTAAATTCTCTTCCGAAATCCGGCGGCTGGCTTACATCCGTTAAAATAGTGTTGGGCTTTCTGGAACTTGCTTTGGCGGTTAAGTTTTTATCGAACGCCGACATGGTTGAGCATTGGGGCATATTAAAAAGGGAGGTCTTTTTTGCAATCTGGATTATTATAGGGATTTGCCTTGTCCTTTATCTTTTCGGGGTAATCAAATTTAAATACGAGGGGCCGGTGAAACTAACGAAGATCAGGATTGCCCTGGGTACTTTCTTTCTGATTTTTACAATGTATCTAATACCAGGGGTTTCAAAAACGAAGTATGCAAACCGGGCATTGATTAGTGGCTTCCCACCCCCGCTTAATTATAGTATCTATGGCCGTAATGCATTCAAAAGCGTAGAAGCAAATGTGATGAATGATTATGAGAAAGCACTTCAGATATCTAAAGAGCAAAATAAACCCCTCCTGATTGACTTTACCGGTTGGGCGTGTGTGAATTGTCGTAAAATGGAAGAAAATGTTTGGCCTGTTCCTGAAGTAAAAGAACTCATTGAAAAGAATTTTATTTTGCTTTCTCTGTATGTAGACGATCGAAAAAAATTACTACCCGGAGAACAGTTCATGTATACTTTCCCCGATGGGTCCAAGAAATCCATCCGCACTATCGGAGACAAATATGCTACATTTCAGAACATTAATTTTACAAGCGTCTCCCAACCGTTATACGTAATCATTAGTCCAGACGAACAACTTTTAAACCGCCCGGTAGGTTATACTCCGAATGATAAGAAATATATAGAATGGCTTAAATGTGGCTTAAAGGGATTTCAGGATGGAATTAGTAGATAAGTGTAAGTAAAAGGTAATGCCTTAAGCTTATTGAATGTTTTTTTGATGACAGTCTCAACAATGGATTTATAAATAAAAAAAACCCCGTTTCGTACACGGGGTTTTTAATTAGGCGTCATTCTGTTCAAGCCTTCCGGCAGCAAGCAATTCTATCACAAATTCCAGATGGATGACCAGAATGACAATATTTTTCCAAGCTGTTTTTCTTAAGTTTAAGCATTTAGTCTTGTTCCCATTTTTCCGGATTAGTTATCTACGATTGCGAAGCTGATCACAACGCAATTTTCTTTTGCATCATCATTTTACGAAGATTGATGAGGCCATAGCGCATCCTTCCCAGTGCAGTATTAATGCTGCAGTTGGTAAGAGATGCAATTTCTTTGAAACTGAGATCTGCATAATGACGCAGAATGATCACTTCTCTCTGGTCTTCAGGAAGTAAATCAAGCATTTGGCGTACTCTGTCATGACTCTGGCGTTTCATCATTTTTACATCGGCTCCATCTTCTGTGAAATTGATCACCTCAAAAATATCGCGATCGTCGCTGGTTTTAATAGCTGGGGTACGCTTTACTTTACGGAAATGATCTACACACAAATTGTGGGCAATACGCATAGCCCAGGGAAGAAATTTGCCTTCCTCGGTGTAGCGGCCGCCACGGATAGTGTCGATAATTTTGATGAGAACGTCCTGAAAAATGTCTTCTGCCAGGTACTTGTCTTTCACAAGAAACAAAATAGAAGTGTACATTTTGTCTTTGTGTCGGATTACTAGAGTTTCTAGGGCATGTAAATCGCCATCCTGAAAATTTTGGATGAGCTCGTGATCGGTTTTCGTACGTAATGAAGATTTCATAAAACTTCTACGGTTTTGAAGGTGATAGGATATGTATTTATGGATTTAGAGCGAACTTGGGTTTTCTGAGTAGAAGTGTAAGGCTATAGGCAAGAAATTTAGTTTTCAGATATATTGTACAAATTACAATTTAAAGATATACACTTTTGTGAAAAAACCAAACTTTAAGAAAACTTTTATAATACTTATTCCCAGGCAATAAATACTTCTGCTTATTTATTGCCTTGCATCCAATATTTTTGTGCCCCTTTATGGCTTCTTTAGAAAGACAAAAAAAAATCAAAAGCAATAGTATATCTACGATCCCAGATTCAATTCTGATTAAAGGGGCCAGGGTACATAATTTAAAAAATGTTACTGTAGAAATTCCCAGGAAAAAATTGATAGTTGTAACTGGAGTATCAGGATCAGGAAAATCATCTCTTACTATTGATACTTTATTTGCAGAAGGTCAAAGACGTTATGCAGAAAGTCTTAGCGCTTATGTACGTCAATTTATGGCGAGGATGGTAAAGCCAGATGTTGATTACATTAAAGGTCTTTGTCCTGCGATCGCCATTGAACAAAAAGTAATTACTCGCACCCCTCGATCTACTGTTGGAAGTATGACTGAAGTGTATGATTATTTACGCTTACTATATGCCCGTATAGGGAAAACGATTTCACCTGTTTCTGGTAGAGTTGTCAAAAAGGATGATGTTAAAGACGTAATTGAAACACTCATACAATTATCCTCAGGTGATAAAGTTCTGGTATTAGTGCCGTTTAAACAACATGTTAACCGTAACATCCAGGAAGAATTAAATATATTATTGCAAAAAGGATTTTCCAGAATTTATATTGAAGGTGAGATCCTGAGAATAGAAGATCTGATAGAGAATAACTCTTCACTTCAAAAGATGCTGATAGATGCATGGGTAGTAATTGATCGATTAGTAATAAGAGAATTTGATGAAGATGACAAACACCGTATGGCCGATTCCATTGGTACTGCTTTGTATGAGGGAGAAGGATCGCTAGTACTTGAAATCAATGGAATAAAAAGACTTCCTTTTTCTAATCGGTTTGAGCTGGATGGAATGCAATTCGAAGAACCCGTTCCAAATTTATTTTCTTTCAACAATCCGTTTGGGGCCTGTCCAACATGCGAAGGATTTAGTTTGATTCTGGGTATTGATCCGGATCTTGTACTGCCTGATAAAAGATTGAGCTTATACGAAGGAGCAGTGGCTCCATGGAAAGGGGAAAAATTAGGAAGATGGAAAGATGATTTTATTAAAGCTGCTAAAAAATTTGATTTCCCGGTCCATAAACCTCTTCTTGATCTTACCAAGGAACAGTATGAAACATTATGGACAGGCAATGCTTATGCGAATGGCATTAATGCTTTTTTTAAAGAAGTTGAACAAAACCTTTACAAGGTTCAGTATCGGGTATTATTATCCCGTTACCGTGGTCGTACCTTGTGCACCGACTGTAAAGGATATCGATTGAGAAAGGAAGCGCTTTTTATAAAAGTTGCCAACAGGCATATCGGCGAATTGTGTGAAATGCCTGTCAAATATCTTATTCAATGGTTCAATGAACTGGTGTTGGGAGAATCGGAACAGCAGATTGCCAAGAGAATTTTAATTGAAATAAACCATCGGTTAAAAACTTTGATGGATGTGGGCCTTGGGTACCTTACTTTAAATCGTTTAGCAAATTCTTTAAGTGGGGGAGAAAGTCAGCGTATACAATTAACAAGATCATTGGGCAGTAATCTTACGAACTCCCTGTATATTTTAGACGAGCCCTCTATTGGATTGCATTCAAGAGATACAGAAAGATTGATTCATGTATTAAAAGAATTAAGAGACCTTGGCAATACTGTAGTAGTTGTTGAGCATGATGAAATGATGATGCGGCATGCTGATCATATTATTGATATGGGCCCACTTGCCTCTCATTTAGGTGGTGAAGTGGTTGCATTCGGTGATTATAACACTCTAATTAAAAATGAAAAAAGTCTTACGGGGAGGTACCTAAAGGGAGATATGAAAATTGATGTTCCTTCATCCACCCGCAAATGGAATCGCTCCATTACGATTGAAGGAGCCAGGCAAAATAATCTGAAAGATATTACCGTTGAAATTCCTTTAAATGTTTTATGTGTAGTAAGTGGTGTAAGCGGAAGTGGAAAAACAACCTTGATTAAGCAGATATTTTATCCTGCATTGCAAAAAATAAAAGGTGAAGTTGCCGACAAAGTAGGAATTCATAAAGCCATTACCGGCGATATTGAACACATTTCCCAGGTGGAAATGATCGACCAGAATCCAATTGGTAAATCTTCACGGAGTAATCCCGTAACCTATATTAAAGCCTACGATGAAATCAGGGATCTGTATTCACGGCAGCCTCTTAGTAAAATGCGGGGATTTCTACCTAAACATTTTTCATTTAATGTTGATGGAGGCCGATGCGATGCCTGTAAGGGTGAAGGCGAGCAGGTTGTGGAAATGCAATTCCTTGCCGATGTACATCTCACTTGTGAAGTATGTAACGGGAAAAAATTCAAGGAAGAAGTTCTGGAGGTTACCTATAAAGAAAAAAGTATTTATCAAATACTTGAATTGAGTGTTGATGAAGCTATTGAATTTTTTAAAGATGAAAAAGAAATCATTCATAAGATCCGGCCGCTGAGTAATGTTGGATTGGGATATGTAAAACTTGGACAGTCTTCTGATACATTATCCGGTGGAGAGGCTCAGCGAGTAAAGCTTGCTTCGTTTCTAGGCAAGGGTAAAGGACAGGGAAATTTACTATTCATTTTTGATGAACCAACCACCGGTTTACATTTTCATGATATAAAAAAATTGTTGTCATCATTTAATGCATTGATCGAGCAGGGTCACTCAATACTTGTAATTGAACACAATTCAGATGTTATTAAAAGTGCGGATTGGGTAATTGATCTCGGACCAGAAGCAGGAGATGAAGGTGGAAATATAATTTTTACGGGTACACCCGCAGATATGAAAAAAAAGCATACAGGCTATACTGCGAAATATTTATAAATAGCTGCAATAAAAAAAGCAGGAAGCCCTGGTGATTCGGGTAAAGAAAATCTTAGAGTTCTCAGTCCCTGTTCATCTTAGCCTGTCAAGGCTTTTTACCAATTTCTCATCTTTATAGATACCTCTTGCCGCAAGAAAAAAGAAAATGATCATTATAAAAGGTAACAAAGCGCCTATCTGGTAAGATCCTGTCAGGATATTATTGGTTTTTTTAAATTCTTCGACCTTGAGGTATTCAAAAAATAAAAAACCAATTGAAAAGATAACGCCTAATACGGATAGCCGGAACTGTAATTTTCTTCTCTTGAATAAAAAAATGCATACAATTGCAAGAACTCCTAGCAGGATGATCAGTATAACCAGTAAAAAATTATCTGCCAGCATAAAGGGGCGTACATTTCCATCGGCTAATTTGCCGATATATAAAGTAAGTGTGTAGGTGGCAAAAGCGGCAAGGGCAACAATAAGCAGCCAAATAGATTGAATTCTTTGAATCATATGATGAATTTTCTGCGGTAAAAGTAGGGATTAGTGTTCAATTCATTCAGACGAATACAAATGGTAAAGGCCATTCTTTTGAATGGCCTTTCTGGGGTATAAGGGCTAGGCGGGAATGGATTAAATCAATAGGTTTTATTTTGCCTGATAACTTCCAACAACGCTCATTTCATCATCTAGTATTTTGACCGTTTTCCATGTTTGTATACTTTTTATTGTTACCAGGTAAGCCGTTTTATTTCCAACCGAAACCTCCGAAACGCCATCGATTTCAAAATCAAAAAAATTGATTTTAACCTGTTTGCGTATCTCTTTTGGCATCTGATCTTCCTGGTAATAGCGTATGGTGTAGTCCCAGTTACCTTTTTTGTCGTACCTGATTCTATTTGTAATGCCATCCTTTTTGCAATAGATATAAGTATAGTTTTTAATGAGGTTGATCCGAACATCATCAACATCTTTAAAATTCCTCGTAAAGTTTTTTGCAATTTTGGTACTCAGCGAACCAATATCCGTTGAATAATTAAGGCTTTTTGGTTGGTTGACTACAGAATCCGGGGGCGTTACTTTCATTTTATCATTAAAAACAGTTTCTGCACTTTGGTTTTGAGCAAAGCCTGCCGACAGGAACAGGGTAAGCGGAATCAATGCCGCCATGGGAATAAAAAAATTCTTTTTCATGATTTGATGTTTAATAATTAATAAAGAAATAATAAGAGTTGTTCTTAAGATGTAATTTCTGAGAATCCGAAATGCTTAATCTCGCTGACCTCCTTTCTTTGTAAGGTTTTTAGATTCTTGCATATTCGTTTGATCAAAATAGTTATATAACCGGGATTATTGGTTTGTCGGTTTTCCTGAATGAATGGAAACATCAAAACAAAGTTTTTTAGAAAACCTTCAGAAGTGGTATATTTAATCACCCCTAATTTCCTCATGTATGCCTCTGGATATACTCTCTGATTCTGCTATCATACAAGGCCTGCAAAACGATGTTTTGAAGCGGCAACACTATGAGGATAGCCTGTACAAAAGATTTAGCTATTTTATTGAAGAAGGCAAAAGGAAATATTCTATCATCCATGAAGATGCTTTCACTGCCTATTCAGATGCTATCATAATTGTATTGGAAAATATTATCAGTGGAACTTTTGAAGGTCGGTCATCTTTAAAAACATATATCTACCAGATTTTCTCTAATAAATGTGTTGACCAGGTAAGAAAAAATACGACTAATAAAAATGAAGTTCACAAGTCATTAGACCTTTCGAAAGCTTTGAACACGGTTTCAGACGCTGCAAAAACAATTCTTCAGCGACTGATTGATAAATCTGATCTAGACCTTATGAAACAACACTTAAACTCACTGGTAAACAATTGCAGACAGATGCTTTTATTTTCAGCAGAAGGATACAGTGATAAAGAAATAGCCCTGGCAATGGGATTTAAAACGCCGGCTGTAGCAAAAACAAGCCGACTGAGGTGTTTGGAAAAATTAAGACAATTATATATGACTGAAAAATTATGACGCAGGATTTCGACGATATCGATAATTATTTAAAAGGATTGTTGAACCCTGATGAACTGAAAATCTTTGATCAAAGGCTTATCAATGAACCAGCATTTGCACAGAAAGTGGCTTTTTACGTCAATGCTCAAAACGCAGCCCTTGCACTGGCGCATGAAGAAAAGCGAAACCGTTTCCGGCAGATACAGTCAGTATCTACTTTGCCGAAAAGCAACGTTGTAAAATTATGGTTGCCATATGTTGCAGCCGCGGTTCTCATTGGCGCAATATCATTAGTCCTCATTTTTTATTTTAATAACCCTTCCCCAACCAAACTGTCTCATCAATTTATAGAAAGGGAATTTACAACACTGGGAGTTACTATGAATGCAACGGAAGATAGTGTAGAGCACGGTGTACGGTTATACAATGAAGGAAAATTTGATCAGGCATTAACGACCTATGAAAAAGTAATTCAAAGAGATTCAGGCGATCATATGGCAATTAAATATGCCGGCATTGTTTCCCTCCGCTTGAAGCAATACGACGAAGCGCTAGGATATTTTCTGAGGCTTCAGAACATTCCGTTACTCCATGCAAATGCCGGCAAATTTTATTCTGCCATTACACTTATGGAACGTAATCAGGCTTCGGATTTACCAAGGGCAAAAAAACTACTTCAGCAGGTTGTGGATAATAATTTAGAGGGCAGGGATACTGCCGAAAATTGGTTACAGGACTGGTAAGATAACATTCACTCTTAAAATCTATAATCATGGCAACTAATGATCGTTGCAGGCAATACTCTCCTGTCCTAATGAAAAAACTACTACCCATTTTTATGGTTATGGTGTCTCTGGTTTCCTGTGCTCCCAAAGAATATACGGTAAAGCAGTATATCAACTGGAATGTTCTATTCACTCCTACTTCTTCCGCTGTGTCCAGAGAAGAATCAATGAACCAGATTGAAAGATATATCCGTGATTCGATTCCATCGGCTATTGGTGCCATAGTCAAGGGGTTGGACTTCAGGATCGATTCCATTCGCCGAATCTCCTGTATCTGTGATCCTTTGCTGGTCAATATTACAGCCGATATTATAATTGATAGCAGTGGTGGTGCCGTAAAAATTCCACCGCCTCCCCCTCCCGGACCTGGGGCAGAAGGAAGTTCTGTTGCATATATTGATGATAATGATAACATCAATGTAACGTCGCTTGATAATCCTTTTTCTAAAGAGAAAATTCCAATTAAGACCCCTACAAAAACAGAAAAATTAATACTAGCCATCATAGATACCGGCATCGACACAACTAAGTTTCATTCTAATTTAAATGGAATATTATGGGGTGCCCCTGGATCGTTACGAAATTTTTTACCGGGAAGCAATCCTTTTGATTTCTTCGATGATTGTGCCGGCAGGCATGGAAGTGCCGTGGCGGGTATTGTAACCCAGCAATTTGGTAAAATATATCCAAGCCTGATGATATTGAAAGCCCTTGATAAAAATGGAGTAGGTAGTATCTTTTCAGTAAGCTGTGCGCTGAGTTACGCCATTGAGAATAATGCGGATGTGATCAATACAAGCCTAGGTTATTATGGATCACCGGACCCGATATTAAAAAGCTATATCGACCTCGCAAATTATCGTTCTATTGGTATCGTTACTGCAGCTGGAAATACCCAGGGAGGGCATCCTGTTCCGCTTTGTAGGAATTCAAATAATGACGGGAATCATTTAACAGGCTCCCGTCTTTTTTTTCCTGCCTGTTTCAGCGATGATGCAGACAATTTAATTACAGTAACTGGCTTGATCGATACGTTAAGGCCATGCTTTTATCAAAATTTCTCCGATAAATATGTTTCAGTGGGCGTAATGAATGTTTCAGTTCAACCAAATTGCTGTGCCTTCCAGGTTCCATTTTTAAGAAACCTCATTGAGGGATCGTCATTTGCCACTCCCGTTATCAGCGGTAAAATTGGACTAATGGTTCTTTCAAGTGGTCGAAGAAGCAATGCAAAGTCTTACCTGGATGCCATTGGTGTACTTAAGTTGCCATCTGGGGCGGCTTCTTCAAGTATTAAAAACGGCCATTACATAAAGTATTAGAGATGTATAAATGTTTATTTGTATTAATAATATCAGGCTTATTTAATCAAATTGTATCAGGACAGTGTCCAGACAAAACCTTTTTGTGGAAGCGGATTGTTTTTTTGCGTGACTCTTCAACAATCGATGGTAATACACAGTTAACTGAATTATTGAGGTACTCAAAAGGGATGCAAAATTGTTCCTCCCGATTCGATTCTTCATATGCGCTTCTATTGCAAAGAATTGGGCTCCTTTATTACAAGAAAAATGATTTTGTGAATGCAATTGAATTCACCAGGCAATCTATTGAAATGGTGATTCTGAATGCAGGAAAGCCATCAGTAAATTATAACCATCTCATCAAAAGTTATAACAATTTAAAAATATATTATGATTCTCTCGATGATCTAAAATCAAAAGCAGAAGCTATTGATAGTTGCATTGCGATTTCCTTGAGAACAAGAGCAGAGTATAAGTATGCAAAACCTTTGCTGGCAGATAAAGTGGTTCACTTACTTAATATAGGCGATTATCATCAGTGCATCAGTTATGCATCGATGGGAGAAACTATTGCCCGTGAATCCGTTTATGATACCGTTTTTGCACTTAATTTTTTTGCATGGAAGATTAATGCATTGCTTTTTTTGAAAAATTACGCGGAAACGGAACAATTGCTGTTGGCAAAGTTGCGCGAAAGTAAAATTATAGGGCATAAAGAATATTTGGGAACATGGTTTGCTCAATTGGCCGAACTTGAAACCTATAAAGGCAATGCAAGCCGGGCATTACAATATTATTATCAATCATTCAGGTATGATAAAGAGGCAGGTTATTTATTAGGTTGCTCTCAAATACAAACCAATATTGGGTATTTTGTATACTTCAAGTTACTCAAGAACTATCAGGGAGCGATTCATCATTATAAGAAAAGTCTGGTTTATCTCAACAGGGTTCAGCCTAAAACAATATTGCACTCACTGGAAGCATTGAATATCTATGACAATATTGGTAATGTATATGTTCAACAGGAAATGTACGATTCAGCATTTTACTTTTTTCAGTTAGCTTTTAATCAACTGAATTATGGGGCAAATGAAAATTCAATATCGCATTTTGCTCTCGATGATTTTATAAGTTATAATAAGATACAATACCTTACCAATTTGATCATGGATAAGGCTGATGCTTATTTATCTGAATTTAAACTAAAGAAAAATGTGGCAAGTATTCAGGCAGCCATACGGATATATAAGGTAGCCGATCTTTTAGTCGACCGTATCAGAATAGAATATGCAGAGGTAAAATCTGCGCTTTTCTGGAGAAACAGTACGCGTCGTTTATATGAACATGCTATAGAAGCATGCTATTTGATCAACGATCACAAGGAGGCATTTTATTTTTTTGAAAAGAGCAGGGCTGTGCTCCTCGCCGATCAACTTATGGATCAGCATAAAAGCAGTGATTTGGAAATTTCCAAGCTGTCAGTATTGAAAAAAATTATTCTCAAAGAAGAAAGAGAATTACAGGATCTTTCTTTATCCCCGGATCAGTTGAAAGACATTCAACAGCAGGTATTTATCCATAAGCAGGAACTCGAAAAATTACAGAAAATAATTCGTCAACACAATCCTCTTTTTTATCAAAATATTATTGAACCCACCTTTATCGAATTAAATGATGTGAATAGAAAATTAATAAAAAATCAAAATACGCTAGTAGAATTGTTTGAGGGTGATAGCGCCGTTTATTCTCTCATAATAACACCCTCAAAACTTTATTTCCGGCAAATAAATAAAGTAACATTTGACCGATTGACAAGCTTATTTATTGCTTATTGCTCAAACCCATCTATAATGAATAAAGATTTTTCAGGGTTTGTTACCACCTCCAGTAATTTGTATGATTTACTTTTCCAGACATGTTCTCTTGCAGGAAAAGTAATTATATCGCCAGATAAACATCTCTTATCTTTTGAGGCGCTATTAACAAATAAAAATTCATCATCACCTTCTTATTTAATCCAGGATCATGCGGTCAGCTATACGTATTCAGCGCGTTACCTGCTGAATCATTTTGAATCAAATTCCATGCAAGCTACCCACAATCTTATAGGAATAGCGCCTATTCAATTTCCAGCAAAGTATAATTTACCGGTACTAACGGGAAGTGACAAGTCTTTAAAGAATCTCCCACCGGTTTTTGCGGATGGCAACCACCTTATTGCCGCCGCGGCATCCAGATCCAATTTTTTGAATCAGTTTTCAAACTATAAGATCATTCAATTGTACACTCATGCATCGGGTAACGGTCCTAATCGCGAACCCATGATCAATTTTGCCGATTCGGCACTGAATTTATCTGAACTGATCAGTACGGGCAAGCCGGTTACCAGCCTGATCGTATTGTCTGCATGTGAAACAGGAACGGGGCAGGTAAATCCAGGCGAAGGGATATTTAGCTTTAGCAGGGGTTTTGCAGCGCTGGGGATACCTTCTTCTATTAATAATCTTTGGTCAGTCAATGATCAGTCAACTTACAGGCTAACCGAACTTTTTTATAAACATCTTGCAAAGGAGTTGCCTATAGATATCGCATTACAGAAAGCTAAAATAGAGTTTCTCCAAACTGCTTCGAAAGAAAATAGCCTCCCTTACTACTGGGCAGCTACAGTACTTACCGGAAAAACGGATGCCATCCGACTGATCAAATCCCCCCGGTTTGACAGGAGTTATATTTTTATAGTTGTTGTTGTAATGGCCTTATCCTTTTGGAGCCTGCGGAGGATTAGTCATGAAAAACCAACTAACCCAATTCCGGGTACAAGGGAAACTCTCGCATAAAAGTGTTTACATTTTTGGCAAGGCCTTCGAGTGCCTGATCATTATCTGAATTACTCAATGCCTGATCAATATAATTTACAATAATGCTCATATGTTCTTCCTTCATTCCACGGGTAGTAATGGCGGGTACTCCCACCCGGATGCCAGAAGTTACAAAAGCAGATTTATCATCATAAGGCACCATATTCTTATTCACTGTAATATCAGCCTTCCCTAATATTTGTTCTGCTTTTTTTCCGCTGATATTTTTATTTCTCAGATCAATCAGTAATAGATGATTGTCTGTGCCGCCTGAAACAATTTCATAATTTTTTTCAAGGAACGATTGTGCCATTGCTTGCGCATTAAGGACTACCTGTTTGGAGTATACGGTAAATTCTTCTGTAAGAATTTCGCCGAAGGCAATAGCTTTAGAGGCAATAACATGTTCTAAAGGTCCACCCTGGATACCTGGAAACACTGCCATATCCATCAGGTTACTCATCATCCGGGTTTTTCCTTTTGTGTCTTTAAGTCCGAATGTATTCTCCGTATCCTTTTTCATTAAAATAATTCCACCCCTTGGGCCGCGTAAAGTTTTGTGAGTAGTAGAAGTTACAAAATGGCAATGTTCGAACGGTGAATCGAGCAATCCTTTTGCAATCAGTCCGGCAGGATGGGCCATATCACATAAGACGAAAGCATTTATTGTATCTGCTATTTTCCTGATACGGGCATAATCCCATTCGCGGCTATACGCTGAAGCCCCGCAAATGATGAGTTTGGGTTTCTCTTCTTTTGCTACTTTTTCCAGCATTTCATAGTCCACCAGGCCATTTTCTTTTTTTACGCCATACGATAATGCCTGGTACAATTTGCCTGAAAAGTTAACCGGGGAACCATGGGTAAGGTGTCCCCCCATGCTGAGGTCGAGTCCTAATATTTTATCACCTGGTTGCAGGATGGCAAGCATTACGGCGGCATTTGCCTGGGCTCCGGAATGAGGTTGTACATTTGCGTACTCACAATCAAAAACCTGTTTTATGCGATCGATGGCCAGTTGTTCCGTTTGGTCTACGATTTCGCATCCACCATAATATCTACGTCCGGGGTAACCCTCTGCATATTTATTAGTCATAACATTCCCCATTGACTGGACCACCTGTAATGAGGCAAAATTTTCGGAGGCTATCAATTCAATTCCCCTTCGTTGACGTTCTAATTCCTGGCGAATAAGATCAAAAACCAAAGTATCCTTTTGCATTTATACGATTTATAGGTTGAATAAAGAATCTGGATTACGAATCGCCCCGCCTTTCGGCAGTACCCACAGAACAGCTGAATACACAATTGTAGCTGGTTACCAAATCCCGGCAAAAATAAACATAGGCTACTTTCTTCCAACTTTTTTATCGGTCATTTAATTACTTAAAATTGCCTATTTTCACACCGCTTAGTAAACACATAGTGATCTGTGTAGTAAGAATGGTAGCATGGTCTATGCTGTCATATAGTGAGTGTCAAACACTAAAGAAATGAAAGCAATCATTCCGGTAGCTGGTGCAGGTACCAAGTTACGCCCCCATACTTATACGCAACCCAAGGCTCTAATCCCTTTAGCAGGAAAAACCATTTTAAGTATTATCGTTGATCAGTTGAAAGAAGCTGGTATTAACGACTTTATTTTTATTGTGGGCTACCTGGGAGAGAAGATTAAGGATTACGTTGAGGAAAAATACCCTGAGGTGAATTCCCATTTTATCAATCAGAATGAACGGCAGGGAATTGGTCATGCCATACAATTAACAAGAAATATTGTGGGCGATGATGAAATGTTTATTGTATTGGGAGATACTATCTGTGAATATAATGTAGGAGAAATACTGGCAATACCCCATTCGGTATTGGGTGTAAAAAGAGTAGATGATCCACGTGATTTTGGCGTGGCCGAAATAGGAGATGACGGATTTATTGCAAGGGTTGTGGAAAAGCCGCAAATACCTAAATCCAATATGGCTTTGGTAGGAATTTACCGGATTAAGGAAACTTCGATGTTATTCGAGTGTCTTGAAGACAATATGCGAAATCAGGTTAAAAGCCGGGGTGAATTCAGTATTACCGATGCCTTGGAATGTATGATAGAAAAGGGAGCCATTTTTAAATCTTTTAAGGTTATGAATTGGTTCGATTGTGGTAAAAAGGAAACTCTACTGGTATCAAATGCAACTTTATTAAAAAAATTCGGAGGGGTCATTTCACCCGAACACAGTTTCGAAAATACCATTGTTATTCCTCCTGTTAGTATCGCCACAGGATGCGACATTAAGAATTCGATTATTGGTCCTAATGTTACTATCGGTGAAAAGACAACGATCAACTACTCCATCATTAAAGATTCTATCATCGGCTCCTTCGCTGACTTGTACGACATTGTACTTACCCAATCCCTCATAGGAAGCGACACCGAAATAAAAGGCGAAAGCCGTAGCCTGAACATAGGTGATAACACTGAAATTGACCTGGGTGAATCATGATAAGATAACGAAGTATTTCTCCTCTCTTCCTTGTGTTGCGCTGTTTTTTACATTAACTTTCTGTGTAATATGCAACATTTTCAATTTTAGCATTGTCCTTACCAATACCGCCGTAGATAGAAAAGGTGACGAGTGAAGCATGATCAATCAATCCAAGATCAATCAATACTTTAAACCTTAGAAATGATAATCACTAAAAAACTCCTGGTAATTCTTACTTTATTACCCCTGGCTTTGGTTACAAAAGCTAACTATGGTAAAGAAGGCAAAGTAGAACCTGCTTTGCAAGGATCTGTATCTGATGCTGCTACCAGGAAGCCGCTGCAGGGTGTTACTATTTCTATTACATCTTCTAAAATGCATGGTGAAAAGGAATTTGTTACCGATGCTTCCGGTTCTTTTAAGGCTTCTGAAATACCAGCCGGTGAAGTAACGATCATTTTAGAAAAAAAGGGGTATAAAACTTACAGACGCCAGGGCGTTATTATAAAAGATGGAATAAGTATAAAATTAAATTTTGATATTAAATCGGAAGATGAAGATGGAGAAGTATTTCATCCTTTGTTACGAATGATGGAAGGTAGATAAAACTAATTACTTATAAACTAAAAAGAGGGTTTCTCGGATTATTTTTGAGACACCCTCTTTTTAGTTTATGGTACACTATAATAGTATTGTAAAGTTTGTCTACCAATCTAAACAATTACCATTTTACATTCTACAAACTAGCAGGCTTAAATGTTTTTAATTTCGTGAAATTCGAATTACAATTTCTATCATTATTAGGTATCATTGATATATTGGCCTAAATCGCATTTCAAGATAGCTTGCAAATTTCTTTAGTAGACAAGCTGGAACTACATACTCCTTGTAGTTGTCTTCCTACGTATGGAGTTGAAGTTAATATTGAATACATGTATCTGACAAGATCATGAATTCTGAAAATGTAATATAAGTTGCATTCCATAACAATGGCTTAACAATTTGTTTAAAGTGAAATGTGAATTTGAAACATATTTTATTCCTTCTACGACTATAAAAAAAAGTGGGCTTCAATCATTAAATTATAACTATCATTTTGTATATCTAAATTTTATTAATGCGAACAAATATTTTTTTATTATTAGCATTTCTTTCTTTATATGCTTGTCAAAAAGAAATAAAAATATCAAATGAAGATCCTCACATAAAGAATACTCAAGTTGCTTCGGCTCTTTCTAAAAACAGTTCCAATGCCTTAGAACTAAGTAATTATAGTTTTCTTGGGCAGGATGATTTTAATGGAGTTACGCTCGACACAACAATTTGGAACTACAGAGCAGAAAATACTTTAAGAGGCTTCGCGTCAATTCTACGATCAAATGTTTCTTTATCGGGAGATGGAATTTTAAGACTTGAAGCTAAAAGGTCAGGTGATACATTTTCTGCAAGTCAGGTTTCTACAGAAAATACCTTTTTGCTGAAATATGGTTATTTTGAATGTCGAGCAAAGGTTAATACGACGGTAGGTCCACATTGCTCATTTTGGCTTCAATCGCCAACATATGGTGCTACTAATAACCCTTCTATTGATGGGGTTGAGATAGACATTTTTGAATATCATCAAGCATTTGGGTTTGATAATTTGTACCATAATCTTCATTGGAACGGTTACGGCGCAAGTCATCAAACATTAGGTGTTCAGGAAACGATACCTGGTATATCTAATGGCTTTCATGTTTTTGGATTAGAATGGACTCCAAGGGAGTATATTGTTTATGTGGATGGCATTGAAAAGGCAAGAACCAGCACCGCGGTTTCCCATAGAAGCGAATTTATTATATTAAGTATGGAAATTACAGGATATGGCGGAAACAGATATGCAGGTATATATCCAGACATTTTTGAAGTTGATTATGTTAAAGTATATCAGAGGAAACCAGAAGTCACATTATATCAAGACTGTGAATATGGGGGGTGGGTATCTCAGGGATTAGACATTGGCTCTTACACAACTTCACAGTTGGAATCAATGGGAATATTCAATGATGATGCATCTTCAATAGAAGTATCACCAGGCTTGAAAGTCACATTATTCAGTAATGATAATTTTACAGGAACATCAATAACAATAACATCTGATAAAATTTGTCTTGTCAATGATAACTTCAATGATCTAGTGTCGTCTTTAATAGTGAGTTTGAATTAGTTTTTTAAGCCAATTATTTGCAAGAATTAATGTATGAAAATTGCTAATGTTCTTCTGGTGCACAAAAACCCACATCAGGTGTGTAGATTAATTACAAGACTAAATTATCCTGATATTGATTGTTGGATTCATATTGATAAAAAGCATGATACAGTTGATTTCAGAAACTTGATTTTGAAAAAAAAAGTTTATTTGGTACAACCTAATCTAAAAGTAGATTGGGGTTGTTACAATACTGTTGAAGCCATGCTTACGTCAATAGATAATGTATTAAATGCTAAAGAAAATTACGCTTATATAAATTTCATGAGTGGTCAGGATTATCCCTTACGACCTCTTGTTTTTTTTTACAATTATTTGAAAGAATATAATGGCTATGAATTTATAGGTAACAGGCCTTTTGAAGAATCGCATCAAAATATTATACGCTTCAAAAAATACCATTTCAATAATTATACATTTCCTTGTAAAGGATTATTTGAGCGAGTAATAAACAAAATTTTACCTGAAAGAAAGTTTCCATACCCTTTTGAAGTAAGAAAAGGTCCGCAATGGATGACACTTACAAGAGACGCCATGCATTATATTCTAGAATTTACTTACAAAAATCCCAGGTATGTAAACTATTTTAAGACAGTACACATACCAGACGAATTTTTTTTTCAAACTCTTTTGTTTAATTCCCCATTTCAAAAAAGAATGAAAAACCAGATTTTTCATTATATAGATTGGTCTGAAACGAAAAATAATCCCAAAACACTTGGTATCAATGATTATGATAAGTTGATTAATAGCAATTTATTCTTTGCTAGAAAATTTGATGAAACATTTGATTCTTCCATTCTTGAGGCGATCGACAAAAATATGGGAGGAATAAATTGTTGAATCCAGCAATCATAATTACACCTTAGCATTGTTTATTCACTGCTGCGGAACAAATCATTAAATGATAACATAATATTTTCTGAATGGGGAAATATCGCTTCAAACATGTAATGTTTTTTTGCATCCATGTGATATATTTAGCAATTCCGTTGTCTATAAAAGCGCAATCTAGTACAGAAAGATCTGTTGATTTTAATAAGGGTTGGAAATTATTGAAGAGCGAAGCAAAAGGAGTATCGGCCATTGAGTTTAATGATTCAACATGGCAGTCTATCGATTTACCTCATGATGGGAGTATAGAAGAGGTATTCAATGAAAAAAATTCTGTTGGAGTTCATGGCGGTTATTTACCTACTGGAACATATTTGTATCGTAAAACTTTTTTTTTAAATAAGGAGTATGATGGCAAATGCATATTCATAGATTTTGATGGGATTTACAGGAATAGCGAAGTGTGGATTAACGGTCACTACCTTGGAAAAAGGCCCAATGGATATATTTCATTCAGATATGAACTAACGAGGTTTCTACAATACGACAATAAAAAAAATATAATACTGGTTAGGGTTGACAACTTTGCCCAGCCAGGTTCCCGTTGGTACACGGGTACGGGTATTTACCGAAATGTTTGGCTTACAAGCGTTAATAAAACTCATATCGATCACTGGGGAGTTTATATCACATCTCCCCGAATCAATAAAAATACTGCAGTTATCCGTATCGAAACAGCTATCAACCATAATTTAGGTAGCAGTCAGTCTATAACGCTAAAACAAATACTGCTCGATCATAATAGCAGGCAAATTAAAGAGATCAGTACTATAGTAAATCTAACCGGGCAAAAGCATATAACAGAGCAGCAATTGTTGTTTGCTGATCCTCATTTATGGAAAGACAGAGATCCATATCTATATACAATTTTAACGCAGATCATTCAAAATAACAGGGTCATTGATGAACATCGGACAAAATATGGGTTACGGTATTTCCGATTTGATCCCTTGAAAGGATTTTTCCTAAATGGCGAAAAAGTAAAAATCAAAGGGGTTTGTAATCATCATGATCTTGGGTGCTTAGGAGCAGCAGTTAATAAATCAGCGATTAAACGTCAATTGCAAATACTAAAAGGAATGGGATGTAACGCTATAAGAACAGCGCACAATCCTCCGGCTCCTGATCTGCTTGATCTTTGTGATGAAATGGGTTTTATTGTGATGAATGAAGCATTTGACGTATGGACCATTTCAAAAACACCGTTTGACTACCATTGGAACTGGAACGAATGGCATAAACGTGACCTGGAGGATCAGGTTAAAAGAGATAGAAATCATCCCAGTGTTTTTATCTGGAGTATCGGGAATGAAATTCCCGAACAATTAGGTCATGCTGGTAAAGGGGCAGAAATTGCAAAGGAATTGAGAAATATTATAAGAAATTTTGATACAACGAGGCCTATTACTGCAGGGAATAACTATCCGCAAAAAGAAAATACAATCATTCAATCCGGGGCATTAGATCTTATTGGCGTGAATTACAGGCACACTGTTTGGGAGCTGTTTCCATCTTACTATCCTGGTAAGATTTTTATAGGTACAGAAACTGTTTCGGCCCTGCAAACAAGGGGAGAATATATGTTCCCCTCAGATAAGCTTTTATTTTGGGGGGATCCTGCCAATCCGGTTGTAAAAAATCCCTTCGACTTTACCAGTTCCTCCTTCGATCAAATAAGAGCACCCTGGGGTTCCACTCATGAAGAAACATTGAAGATTTTCAAGGAAAACGATTTTGTTTCGGGTATGTTTATCTGGTCTGGATTTGATTATTTAGGAGAACCAACACCTTATTCATGGCCAGCCAGAAGCTCCTATTTTGGCATTATTGATTTGGCCGGTTTTCCCAAGGATGTTTATTATTTATACCAAAGCGAATGGACAAATAAACCTGTACTTCATATTTTCCCACACTGGAATTGGAAGGAAGATGAACTGGTAGATGTTTGGGCTTATTACAATTATGCAGACGAAGTAGAACTGTTTCTGAACAACCAGTCACTTGGTGTTAAAAAAAAGAGCAGAGATCAGTTTCATGTAATGTGGCGAGTGAAATTTACGCCTGGCGTGCTGAAAGCAGTTAGCAGAAAACATGGTAAAGTTGTACTTACAAGAGAAATAAAAACGGCGGGAAAACCAAGCAGGATAATTCTTTCATCGAATAACACGGAAATAAAGGTAAAAGATAAAGAACTTTCATTCGTTACAGCTAAAGTTGTTGATGCACATGGTTCTGTTGTACCTAAAGCAGATAACCTTATTTCCTTTGAAATAAATGGTAACGCAATAATTGCGGGAGTAGATAATGGTAATCCAATCAGCCATGAACCATTTAAAGCTAAAAACAGAAAAGCGTTCAATGGAATGGCTTTAGTTTTAGTTCAACCTAAAGAAAAAATAGGAAGCCTAACCGTTATTGCAAGTTCACCCGGGCTTCAATATGGGGAAATAAAAATTGAAGTCCGGTGAAATATTTCATCCATTGTGAAAATGATAAATGACAGATAAAACTGATTACTTGTAAATCAAAAGCGATCTGCCGGCCGGCGGATCGCTTTTGTTAGTGTGTCAGGCATCCAAAAAAACAGGGCTTGGAACAACCCCGTTGGACAGAAGAAAATTTAATCCCTTTCTATCTTAAGATCACCATCTTGTTTTTGAATGGTCATCGTATCCTTCTTAAAATATTTTTTGTATTTATTGTTTATTTCGTTTGATTGCTTTTTCCCGTTGATAATGAGTTCACCACTCCTGAATTCAATTGTATAATCTTCTTTAGTATTTAGTAATTCATCTTTCTCCATGCTATAGATCATTTCCTGGTAGCTCTTCAACTCTTCTTTGGCGTTATCAATCTCTCTTCTAGCACTATTCATAGTTTCGCTCAAATTCAATTTTTCCATATTCAAATCAGCTTTAATCCTGCTCATATCTTTCTTCATATCCACCATTTCTTTTTGAATTTCTTTCATAGTGATTTTCTTGGCTTCTTCCAATTCCTTCCGCCACTCTTTATTCTGCAATTGTTTATCCACCTCCATACGGACTTTGTGCATCTCTTGTTTTATTTTTTCCCTATCAATTTTCGAAACTTCATTCATTGCCGATTCAATATCCCGTTCAATTTTTTTAAAATCAATCTTGCTTAATGATTCCTCAATCTCTTTCCCGATTTTTTCCATATCAATTTTTTTGAAGGCTTCCTCGGCCTGCGCCCGGATTTTTTCGAAATCTATTTTCTTCATAGCATCGTCCACATCACGTTGGATCTTATCCCAATCTTTATTCTTCAAATCCTCCAGATTTTTTTTTGCCTCCTCTAATTGGCGTAGTTCCTTATCGAAATCCTTATCACCGGTTTTCGATGGTATTGTATCCTGATTAATTGTTGCACCCTGATTTTGCCGGGGATCGCCAGCCCAGGAAATCAACGCAAATGAAGAAACAAATATGACTGCCGTAACAATGAATGTTGAAACTAGCTTGGATGAAGAATGAGTTTGAATTTTCATGATTTATATGTTTCAGGTGATGCAATACGATTGTCTTCGTATAAAAGTACGATAGAATTCGTAAAATGTTGCATAGTCATCATTTTTATTGTAAAAAATAGTATCAATTAGTATGTGGAAATGCCGCTGTATGAGCAGCCTCCCATTGCATCGAGTTCAACTTCATCAATGTAATGCCGATTACCTCAAAAGAGGCTTTATACTTCTTATTCTTAAAATGATCCCAGGCAGTATTAAAATCTTTCTTAAGCAGATCGCGATTGGCTATGGTAATATGGGGGTAGAAATGACTTGTTCTATTTTTTATAGGAAATCCTTTATTCACTAGTTGTTCATAGATCCCGCGTGAAACCTGAGTGAGATCAGGGGACGCAACAACGTGTACAAAAATTACCCTGGGTTGAAAGGAGTTGAAGTCTTTTAATTCGAGTTGGAATCTTTTTTGAGTGTTGCTGTATGACTCTAATTCGCTAACCAGAAGATGTTCCAGATTGGAATCTAACCAGAATGGGTTTACCAACGTGATATGAGCTGGTGATTTTAGAGCAACAACGCAACTAAAACGATCCCGCATGAACCGCTTCCATATCAATACCTGTGCATTGATCGCCTCCGGAGCAATTATGGCGATATAATACATCGCGCTATTCATTTATCTTCCAATGGCCGGAATAACGGGTATGCCTTCGTTTCCTTCATCACTCACAGATTGCACGGCAAAAAAATAATTATCCTTAGAGTGAGGCAACCGGATTTCGGTTTGTGTGGTAAAAATTTTTTTCTGCCAGTAGGCACTGGTAGTTTCACGCATCATCACATAATATCCTTTTACCTTACCGGTTTTAGGAGATTTCCAATATAAGTAAGTGGAATTAGAAAGGTTCTTTACATCGATCTTCAATTCCTGAGGCCTGGAAGGTGATTTAGCAAGATTAACGAGGTTACAGATATTCATAGCCGCATTTTTTCGCAGGTATTCAAAATCCATAAATTCAGCCAGGTCACCATATTGAATGCCATTTTCAACTCTTACATCCTGGTGTTGATGATAGTAATTTTCATTCATTTCAGTAAATCGAACAGCAGGAAATCCATTTATTACAAATGGTGTATGATCCCCACCACGAAGGAAACGATCATTACGATAGATAAGTACAATTTCCAGGTTCGGTACATACCGTTCTCCCACTTCCTTTACATATCGCGCCAATTGACGACTGCTTCCGTCGTTTTCCAAACCCAGTTGCCGGATAGTGATTGCATTCGAGTCCAACCCATGTGCAGGTAATCCTTCGCTAAACACGCGTATCCTGGTATTATTAATAATATTGGTTTCATTGCTGTTGTTACTTCCCATGATATCATTGTTCAGCACGCCTTCAATATTCCATTTATTTGCCCTTGCTTTTCCCGCAAGAAAAGTGGCACCCAACAAACCCTGTTCTTCTCCGCTAAAAGCTACAAACAAAATGGTTGCCGGGAACGCATGCCTGCTGAGCAGGCGGGCGCTTTCCAATACCGCCGCAACTCCACTCGCATCATCGTTTGCTCCAGGTGCATCCCCTGTTCTGTCCATAACATTGGTGCGCATGTTATCCAGATGTCCACTGATAATAAAAATCCGGTCATCATTAAGATCCGTTCCCTTCAGAGTAGCAATAACATTACCTAATACCAATGGGGCGTCAACTCTTCTTCCAGGTTGCAGTGTTGTTGTATCTATTATAGCGGATAAGCGACCACCGGATTGTTTTGCGAATTCGTTAAACCTGTTCAATACCCAATTCCGGGCGGCGCCGATGCCTCTCTTCGAATCTGTTTGTGTACTCAATGTATTTCGGGTGCCAAAACTTACTAGTTTATGTACATACGATTTAAGACTGTCCGAATTAACTTCCGAAACTATTTTATCTATTAAAGGATCCTTTACTATGATTACCTGCGAATAACCTGTGTGCATTATTATAACCAACAGGAAAACCGATAAATTTTTTTTCATATTTTTTTATTGGTTGCAGTGATCATAAAAATATTTTGCTGTATGCAAACATTTGCGGTAATTACCAACCATTCGTGCCAATTCGCGATTAACTTCTTTTCAACGCCCATTTCATCATTTCTTTCCAGGAACCTTTTTTGCCATACATAAGAATACCGGTTCGGTAAATTCTTCCGGCAAGCCAGGTACAAAAGAGGAAAAATAAAATTAATAACACCATCGATAAAATTATTTGGGAAGCAGGTACTCCAAATGGTATTCGTCCCAGCATTACAATAGGGGAGGTGAGTGGAAATAAGCTCCCGAATAGCGCCAACCCGCTATTTGGATCCTGAATTGCCTTGGTAAGCATTACAAATCCAAGAATGATAGGCATCATTACAGGAAAAACCAATTGCTGCGCTTCCTGCTGATCTTCACTAACACTTCCGATAGCAGCAAACAAAGATGCGTACATTAAATACCCGCCTAAAAAATAAAACAGGAAACAAAATAATAAAAGTCCAACGGGTATGGATTGAAGCCCTTCGGTAATTTTGGCAATCATATTTGCCTCTTTAACCATAGGCACTCCTTCCGCTCCTGTTTGAGGAATTTGCCCGGCTATAGAAGGAAAAAGGAGAGGAATAGTAAACTGAAGTAATCCTATCAGTACGATCCATATAATAAACTGGGTAATACCCACAGCACCAATTCCTATAATTTTTCCCATCATTAGCTGAAAAGGTTTCACTGAGCTGATAATTACTTCTGAGATACGATTTGTTTTTTCTTCCATCACACCTCGCATCACCATACTTCCATAGATCAACAGGATCATATATATGAGAATACCTGCAGCAAAAGCAACAGCATATGCTACACCCTCAACACTTTTCTTTTCTCCATCACCCGAATCCAGCGTATTCGCAATGTTTATATTTGAATTAATGGATTCGTATTTTTGGGGATCTATATTTTCACTGCTCAGTCGTTTTTGTTCTATTGCTTTATCCACTCTGTTCTCAATCTTTCCTTTCACACCCAGACTTACTGCAGATCGGCTATACAAAACTATTTTCTCGGGCTTATTGATATTCAGGGGCGGAACATACAATAAGGCAGAATAGCCTACTTCCTGATACTTTTTCTTAAATGATTCAACAGTTTCATTTCGTATAAGATCGTATGCAATGGATTCTTTATTTTCTGGTGCGATATTTCCATCAAACAGGCTGGCCTCATCTATCACTGCAATTCTTACCTTTTCACTAGTGTCACTTACAGCTACGGCGATGATGGCAGCATAAAACCCAATGATAACGATAGGTACTAAAATGGTAGTAAGCAAAAATGATCTTTTTCTAACCCTTGTTAAATATTCTCTTTGTATGATCAACAAAATCTTGTTCATAAGCTTCAATTAGAGTTTATAGTTTGAAATTGCCGGCTTACCGTAGTGCCTTCCACAAGCCTGATAAAAATATCATTTAAAGAAGGAAGCATTTCATTAAAGGCAGTAATGTTTATGTTTTGCTGAATAAAGAATTTAAGAACGTCATTCGGCTTGTATCCCTCGTTAATTTTAACCACCAGCCCTCCATTTTTATGACCAATTACTTCAAAAAATCCAGATGCCTTATTTTCTGGAATTTCTTCTAATCCAAGGAGAAAAAGATTTTCCTTAAACTGTTGTTTTACCTCAGCAACTCCCCCATCTAAAATTTTTTGGCCTTTGTTCACCAAAATAATATGATCACAAATTTCCTCCACCTGTTCCATTCTATGCGTACTGAAAATAATACTACATCCTTTTTTAGCCAACTGGTAAATTTCATCTTTGATGAGATTTGCATTTACGGGATCGAGCCCACTAAAAGGTTCATCAAGAATAATTAGTCTTGGTTCATGAAGCACTGTCGTTACGAATTGTAACTTCTGGCTCATTCCCTTACTTAAATCCTCCACTTTTTTGTTCCACCAGCTTTCCATTCCAAATTTGATAAACCAATCCTTAACCCTCGAAGTAGCATCCGCCTTGGTTAATCCTTTTAGTCGCGCGAGGTAAATAGCTTGTTCCCCGATTTTCATCTTTTTATACAAACCTCTTTCTTCCGGCATATAACCGATACGGGTGACATCATTTTCAGGATCGAATTTTTTTCCATCTAATAATATCTCTCCCTCATCCTGAAAAAAAATCCCTGTTACCATACGTAGCAAGGTGGTTTTGCCTGCACCATTCGGACCAAGCAGACCGAAAATGCTTCCCTGTTCAACAGAAAAGCTAATATCGTCCACCGCTTTTTGAGTAGCATAGTATTTTTTAAGATGTTTGACTTCAAGAATATTCATGTGTATTTTTTTTAAACGCGAATCAGCGCGAATTAAAACTAATTAGTGCTAATTCGCTTCAATTAGGGTTAAAAATATAATTGTACAGGTTAGTATTAAAATAATGGCATTTGTTACAAAATTGCCTTTTAATATAAAGAACAATAAGATAACTACTATTTTTGCCCCTCAAAGCAACCAGTGATAATATGAAAAGACTTTGCTTTTTGGGAGGTGTATTGATTTTAGTATGGATATCAACAGGAAGCTGGGGATTTTTGGTACATCGCACGGTAAATCAACTTGCCGTATATGAATTGCCCAAAAAGCTTAGATTATTTTTTTACACTAATATGGATTATATCGTTAAGCATTCGGTGCGCCCCGATTTGCGGCGGAATGAAGATTCTACAGAGGACACAAAACATTTTATAGATCTCGAAGTATTTGGTGATTCTGCGGCCTGGAAAATGCCAATGGTATGGGATGATGCCGTACGATTATATACAAAAGACTCGCTGGTAAAATATGGATATGTTCCTTATCATATAGTAGAGATGAAGAATAGGTTGACCACTGCCTTCAGGAATCGAAACAAAGATAGTATCCTGTTTTACGCAGCTGATCTGGCGCATTATATTGGAGATGCTCATGTTCCTCTTCACACAACGCTTAATTATGATGGCCAACTTACCAATCAAAAAGGGTTGCATAGTTTGTGGGAAAGCATGATCCCTGAGATTGAGTTAGACCAATATGATCTCAGCAGCCGGCATAAAGCAAAGTATTTGAAACATCCGGAGCAATCTATCTGGAATGCCATACGAACGGCACATAAACTAACAATGGATGTGCTTCTACAGGAAAAGGAAGCCTCTAAAGGGTTTGTAGATTCGACTAAATTCAGAATGCAACTAAGAAGAGGAAAGGAAGTGAAGGGTTACACCACTCAATTTGCAAAAGCTTACAGCCTGCGATTGGGTGCAACCATCAATGGGCAATTAATAAACTCTGCCAATCTGATTGCGGATTTCTGGTATACAAGCTGGATGGATGCCGGTAAGCCTGATTTACACGGATTCATAATTTCCAATTCCACCGATAGCGTAAAGAAAAATATGAAGAGGGAATGCAGGGCCTTTAAAGAAAATACACTTCTTAAAGAGAAATTATTAATATCACGACAGGAGTTACCCACCCCTGTTCCCTAAATGCTTTCTATAATTTTTGTGGCTATTTTTTCCCCGTCCATGGCAGCACTTACGATGCCTCCTGCATAGCCCGCTCCTTCTCCACACGGATACAATCCATTTAGATAGAGGTGTTGCAAGGAATCGTTTCGAGGTATACGTACCGGGGATGACGTACGTGATTCAGTGGCGACCACAACTGCATCATTGGTATAATAGCCTTTCATTTTTTTGCCAAATTCTATAAATGCTTTTTGTAAGGCTGTGTATATAAATTGTGGTAATACTTCATTAAGGAGTGCAGAACGTATTCCGGGTATATACGAACATTGAGGTAGAGAGGAAGAATGTTTGTTTCCAACAAAATCTACCATTCGTTGAGCAGGAGCTACGAATTTTCCTCCGCCTGTTTCGTATGCCTTCTTTTCAATGACTTGTTGAAAATACATTCCTTGAAGAGGTGAAGGAATCTGGATTTCTTCCGGGTACTTATTTTTTTTAAAATACTGTTGAATGTCTTTTTCTGTAACACTTACCACAATGCCTGAATTTGCAAAAGGATTATTTCGCTTCGAGGGTGACCAACCATTGACCACAAGTTCGCCGGGGGCGGTTGAAGCCGGTGCAATAATACCTCCCGGGCACATGCAAAAAGAGAATACCCCTTTTTCATTCACTTGTTGTACAAGGTTATACGATGCGGGAGGTAAATAATCGCCACGATGGGTGCTATGGTATTGAATAGTATCAATGATGCTTTGCGGATGTTCGATCCTCACGCCCAGGGCATATGGTTTCGATTCGATAGATATTTTTTTGCTATAGAGTAATTGGAAAATATCCCGGGCAGAATGACCCGTAGCAAGAATAATTGCCCGGCCATAAAAAATTTCTCCACTTTCAGTTTGTACACCGGTTACCAAATTTTTATCTATAATTATATCTTTTACTTTTTGATTGAAAAGATATTGTCCTCCACAAGATATAATGGCATGTCTTATGGTTGTAATAATTTCCGGCAACTTATTCGTGCCAATATGCGGATGTGATTCATAAAGTATTTTTTTATCTGCTCCGAATTGAGTAAGGATATTCAATATCCGGGTTACATCACCACGTTTTGTACTGCGCGTATAAAGTTTTCCATCACTGTAAGTTCCGGCGCCCCCTTCACCAAAGCAGTAATTACTTTCAGGATTCATGATGCCTCTTTTATTCAATTCGGCGAGATCTCTTCTTCTGGATCGAACATCTTTGCCTCGTTCAAGAATAATCGGCCTGATACCATGTTCAAGAAGCTTTAATGCACTAAACAATCCCGCAGGGCCTGCGCCAACAATGATTACCTGATTTTTTGCATTTGCTACATCCTGCAGGGAAATTGTATTCAGGCTTATCGGAGAAAATGGTTCATCGATATATGCTAGCACCGTAATTAATACCCACACTAATTTACTTCGGGCATCGATAGATCTTTTAAGAATACGAAAACCTGAAATAGAACTTGACGAAACGGCAAGGTGCTGACAGATATAGTCCTTAATCAGATGGTCTGAAGTTGCCTCGGAAGGCAATAATTTAATGGTGAGTTGTTGTTGCATGGAGTCAGGCAGTTAACCTAAAATTCCTTGAGTTAGGGGAAACTTTATAATCATTTTAAAAGTAAAACAAGAGATCCATTTTTGAGAGAAATACTGTTTTGAAATATATTTTAGGCATTGAGAGGGAACAGTATTTTTTGGATAAAAATTTGATAAGCAATACAAAGCTTAAGGTATGTTTATTTTGTGTATAAGTAAAAATCTCTACAAAAAGTTTTTTGCCAATTTGCGTTAAAAAAAAATAAACCTCCAATAAGTACAACGTATCAAATAATTAGTACCTTCAGTTGCATCTCAAAAATTAAGTATGAAGAAACGATTTTTTATAACCCGGTTATTTTTTTCAATCTTCATACAGGCTTCCCGCAAAATCGCATATCTGCCGCAATTAGCACAATTACCCGATGTCAGGATCAGTTTAAATCAACAGCAGAATTTTTCATGTGCGTCACGCCTTCTTTTATTTGGAGAGCTGGTTCCAGCGATGTGAACTTTGTAATCGCTCAAGGAATTAATCGAATAAAATCTAATATCCATACTGAGAAAAATGCTTCAAAAAACTGCATAGTTTATTTTATTTAACCATTCAAAAACACCTTCCCAAAATCTTATTGTTAGTAGTCGAATAAAGAGTGAATAAAAAATTTTTTTTTCAATAAAAAATTTTGATATTCGTCCCCCTGCGAAACTTTTGAGCGAGAAAAAAAGCAACTCCTGTGAAATTAATTAGCAAAAAATTTTAACTCAACATAAACTGGTGATCTAATAAAATGGCAAAGTCTTTTGATAAAGTTTGGAGCAATTGTTTAGAAATTATTAAGGACATTGTTGAGTGGCAACATTTCAAAACATGGTTTGAGCCCATTAAGCCAGTAGAATTAAAAGGAAACATACTTGTTATTCAGGTACCCAGTCAATTTTTCTATGAGTATCTTGAAGAACATTATGTGAATCTTCTCGCGAAGACACTAAGAAGAATTTTAGGAAAGGATGCGCAACTGGAATATCGTATTATGGTAGATAGTGGCAATCACCAAAGCAAACCTTTGACTATGGATGTTCCTGCCCATGGGTATAAAACTTTTTCTAATAACGAAATGGATTTTCCTCTTGTAATTAATAACCCTGTTAAAAACCCTTTTGTTATTCCTGGTCTGAAGAAAATGCAGATCGATTCTCAATTAAATCATATTTATTCCTTTGAAAATTTTATTGAAGGAGATTGTAATCGTGTTGCACGCCGTGCCGGGAAGACTGTTGCAGAAAAACCAGGCGCCAGTTCGTTTAATCCATTGGTATTATATGGCGGTGTAGGGCTTGGAAAAACACATCTCGGTCAGGCTATTGGAAATGATACCAAACGCATGCATCCCAATAAGGTGGTTTTATATGTAAGTTCTGAAAAATTTATAAATCAGTTCCAGGATCATGGTCGTAACAATGCTATAAACGACTTTATTCATTTCTATCAAATGGTAGATGTATTGATTATTGATGACGTTCAGTTTTTTAATCGCGCTGAAAAATCGCAGGATGCTTTTTTTGCCATATTTAACCATCTTCATCAAAGTGGAAAGCAATTGATTCTTACTTCCGACAAATCCCCCAAGGATCTGGAAGGTGTGCAGGAAAGATTATTAAGCCGTTTCCGTTGGGGATTGAGTGCCGATTTGCAAATCCCGGATTATGAAACGCGCATAGATATTCTGGAGAGAAAAATGAAGAATGATGGATTGGAAATGCCAAGGGAAGTAATAAAATATCTGGCGTACAATATTAATAGTAATGTTCGCGAACTCGAAGGCGCACTCATTTCATTATTGGCACAATCTTCGCTCAATAAGCGCGAAATTGATCTCGATTTGGCGAAAAGAGTGCTTCGTAATTTTGTGAAAACTAGCAGTAAGGAAATCACTATCGATACCATTCAGAAAATGGTATGCGAATTCTTCGATGTTCCTTACGATAAATTATTGCAGAAAACACGCAAAAGAGAAATAGTACAAGCCCGTCAGATTACAATGTATTTAGCAAAAGCATTTACAAAAAATTCTCTTAAGACCATTGGCGAACATTTTGGCGGTCGCGATCATACCACCGTTATTCATTCCTGCCAGACTGTAAAAGATTTGATGGATACAGATAGCACATTCAGAGAAAGCGTAGTGGAATTGCAACAAAAAGTGCAACTTGCTGCGATGTAACTAAAAATCTTCCACTTAATTGATATCCCATTTTTAAAAATGGGATTTTTTATGAAATGGTTTTTATTCACCAGGGGTTCCTGCGACTTTACATATATCAGCGATATACTTTTTAATAGCGCTTAGATGAGTCTGCTAATCAATCCATCTTTTCAATTCCATACATAATTTATTAAATTCTGTTGGCTTATGTAGAAATCCGGTGGCCCCTAACTGTAGGGTGATTTCCCTATCTTGTTGATGATTTGAGGTTGAGTATATAATCACCGGGATACTTTTCAAATGCTCCATTTTTTTAATTTCAGCAAGACATTGTTTTCCATTAAGCCGCGGCATGTTCAGATCGAGGAAAATATAATCCGGCAAAGGGCGCTTTTCATCATTAAGATATATAAGCGCTAATTCCCCATTTTCGGCATCAACGCATTTGAAATGACCAGCAATTTCGGTAATCGCTTCACAAAACAACTCCCTGTCATCCTCATCATCATCCACGATCATTATGGTCTGTGTTTTTTGCATATTGCCTTGATGAATTAAGGTTTAAAAATAGGCTCTAATTTATATTTATCCTAATTTACCCAGCCTGAACCCTGCAAGAGTTATAAACAATAATTAATGAATTTTGTTCAATTAGATTTTCAACAGGCGAAGGCAAAACATTTGCAATTTAAAAGCAGGTTGCGATCTATTTTATATGGAGCAGCACTTACTGACGAAAGTCCTGTGTTATCACATTACGAATGCCCGGTAGGAAAATGGATATATGGACATGCACTTTCCAGTTATGGTCAGGTACCGGAGGTACATGAACTTGAGAAAGTACATGCAGACATTCATACCGTTGCTCGAAAACTTGTGCAACTTTATAAAGACGGTCGAATTGATGAAGCCCGTAAAGGACTTGACCGGATGGAACACATTGCTGATGAACTTATTTCATTACTGCAAATAGTCGAAGACAAACTTTCGCCTTCCCTGGCCCTTGAACAATACGATCATAAACTAAAGGAAGAGGACCTCCAAACACTACATGATCTGTATCAAAAAAATGAGACTCTCGACAAAAAAATAAAAATCCAATCCGAAGCTTTTGTAAATCAGCAAGATTTTTTTAAAAGCCTTCTTGAAGCCTCCCCGGTGGTTCTTTGGATGTCCAACACCGAAGGAATTATTACCTATATGAATTCTACCTGGTACCGGTGGACAGGACATGCAACAGATCAATCTGTTGCAGAAAAATGGGTATATACTATTCACCCGGAAGACCATGATTTTGTTGTTTCTCAGTTTAAGGAAGATTTCAATGCACGTAGAAAATTTCAGGTGGAATACCGGATGCTGGTTGATGGAAAGATAAAATGGTGTTTGACAACAGGTCAGCCGGGCTATAACTCTGAACATGCTTTTACCGGATATGTTGGCTCGATTACAGACATTACAGAAAGAAAAAATACCGATAAAATTCTACACCAAAAAACAGAAGATGCCAGGCAGGTACTCCATGATTTCTTTATGCAGGCCCCTGCCATTTTTTGCATTCTCCGGGGTAAGGATCACATTTTTGAATTGGCTAACCCGCAATATCAACAGTTGATTGGGAATCGCAACGTTATTGGTCTTCCTATCCGACAAGCATTGCCAGAAGTTGAAGGACAGGGTTTTTTTGAATTGCTTGATCATGCTTTCCAAAATAAAGAATCTTTTATTGGAAGTGAATTACCACTTACGATTGATAAAGGAAATGGCCCGGAGGATATTTTCGTCACTTTTATTTATCAACCGATTATCAATAGTCGCAATGAAACTGATGGAATTCTTGTTTATGCCAATGAAGTAACGGAACAGGTTGTGGCCAGGAAGCTGTTGGAAAAAAGCGAAACCAATTTCCGAATGCTCGCCGATCTGAGCCCCCAGATTATTTGGACGGCCCGTTCTGACGGCTATTTGGATTATTATAATCAACGCTGGTACGAATTTACTGGTTTCGAAGAAAGTTATGGAGATCAGAGTTGGACACCCATTTTACATCCGGATGATGTGCAAATTTCTATTAACACCTGGTACGCAGCTGTGCATACCGGCGAAGAATATCGAATTGAATACAGGTTTAAAGACAGGATTACTAATGAGTATCGTTGGTTTCTGGGCCAGGCTTTACCGGTCAGAAATGATCAGGGAAAGATCACGAAATGGTTCGGCTCCTGTACAGATATACATGAACAAAAAAGTTTTTCAGATGAGTTGGAAAAAAAGGTTGAACAACGCACCCAGCAATTGTTAGAATTAAATGCTGATCTAAAGAGGACTAATGAGGAATTAGGCCAGTTTGCATATGTGGCAAGTCATGATTTGCAGGAACCTTTGCGAAAAATCATCACCTTTTCCAACCGCATAACGGATAAATTTAATAACAGCTTGCCACCCGGTAGTGAAGTATACCTGAAAAAAATATATACCTCCGCAATTAGAATGTCACGGCTCATCAGTGACCTGCTTAATTTTTCGAGCGCAACGCGTAGCAATAAAGAATTTATACGAACTGATTTGAACAAAATATTAAAACAGACTCTGGTTGATTTTGAAGTGGAATTAATACAAAAGAAGGCAAAAATTAAGAATGACCCATTACCGCTACTGCAGGCGATCCCATTGCAGATGTCGCAACTTTTTCACAACCTGATGAGTAATGCGCTGAAATTTTCAAAGCAGGATGCTCCGCCTGAAATTTCAATAACATACAGGCAACTTTCTAAATCAGAGAATGAACAGTATAATGTACCAGATAAAAAACAAACTTATTCTGAGATTCTTTTTTGCGATAACGGTATTGGTTTTGAAGAGAAATTTGAAGAACAGATTTTCACTATTTTTCATCGGCTTCATGGAAAGCTAGCCTATTCCGGAACTGGAATTGGCCTGGCTCTTTGTAAAAAAATTGTAGAAAATCATGGAGGTAACATCTTTGCCCGATCGGTAGAAAATACCGGAACATGTTTCCATATTGTTATTCCTTCCGGGCTTAATAGCCATTGAAATATTTTGTACCTATCACATCTAAAGGAATTTAATCCCGTATTTTTTCTTGGATTTCCAACCTGGTGAGATTTGAAAATTGAGTTTGGGGTTTGATTTTTTCCAGCTATTTTTGCCAACCTGAAAAAAGAGCCGGAGAGGTGCCTGAGTGGCCGAAAGGAACGGTTTGCTAAACCGTCGTACGGGTTAAACTGTACCGAGGGTTCGAATCCCTCCCTCTCCGCCAAATTTTTTACCCTATATTTACAAAAATCGGGAAGTAGCGCAGGCCGGTAGCGCACCTGGTTTGGGACCAGGGGGTCGCAGGTTCGAATCCTGTCTTCCCGACAAACACAGTGGCTCCTATATTTAAAAATATAAGAGCCATTTTTATGTCCTATCATGTGTACGTTCTGCAAAGTTTGAAAGACAGCAAATATTATATTGGAAGCAGTTTGAATGTCGAAGCCCGTTTACGGTTTCATAATTCGGGATTACAACGATCCACAAGAAATAGAATTCCCTTTATTATAATTTATGTTGAAGAATATCCAGATAAAATTTCTGCTTTAGCACGAGAGAAGCAAATCAAAAGTTATAAAGGAGGAGAGGGCTTTAAGAGTTTAATCGGGAAGTAGCCCCGCCATCGGCGGTCCCGCATTTTGCGGGATGGTTTGGGACCAGGGGGTCGCAGGTTCGAATCCTGTCTTCCCGACAAATAATGGCTCTTATATTTTAAAATATAAGAGCCATTTTTATGTCCTATCAATATCCAATATATTAAGGGATAACAATACAGCATCACACCGGTAACCAAAGCGACCCATGAAATAAATTCCACTCAAAACACCTGCCGGAATTCTGCCAAGTGAAAGCGACTATGACTGTATAAATGGCCCAAAACACTACATGCCGCCATACCCGGTATTTGAAAGAAAACAGAAAATTATTTGGCTGATAAAGGTTCATTGCAAATGCTTGCACACACCATGTAAGTAATTAGCACATTTAGCACCACAGGTGGACTGACAATAAAGTCAAACTACATATTTCTACGATCAACGACAGCATTCCTTTTCTCATCGCCTTTGGTTTGCTTTAAACCGTTTTACTTCTAAGAATTGCTCCACTAAGCGATTAGCAAAAAAAACAAATACGGACTTTTCTATCTTTCATTTTCATTTAAAAAAAGGTGATTTTTTATAACTGTATAATCACGGAACCAGCAGAGGTGCAGTAATGAAAAGGGCCATTTCAGAACTGCAGTTTTTTTGCATGGATTTTATCTCAAAACATCCCAATGTTCACTACAAAATTAAATATTATGAAAAGTATACTCACATTACTTGCCCGTTTATGCCTAATGGTAAGCCCCATTCTCTTTATAGTTTCCTGTAAAAAGGGACTAACCGATAGGGTTTTACAGCAAGTCGATAAAATAAGTGGACATTTATGGCAAACAAAAAATTATTCGTCGGAAGTATCCCAAAAATGGCACGATCTTCAATTAAGAATTCTTAGGTTGCCTTTGGGCTCCAATCCTTACGGACTGAACGGCAACAGGTATTTTGCTTATTGTGGAATTGCACTATATGAATCGGTTGTTCCCGGCATGCCCGGCTTTCAATCACTGCAGGGCCAGTTGAACAATATGCCTGTAATGCCAACTACAGAATCCGGTAAAGCATATCACTGGCCCGCATGTGCCAATGCGGCGCTTGCCTTTCTCAACAAGAATTTTTACACCAATGTTTCAATGTCGACCAAGGCATCTATGGATTCGTTGGAGATTGCTTTGAATGCGGAATATCAGTTCCAGGTTTCGCCTGAAATATTTCAACGTTCCAGTGCCTTTGGAACAACAGTTGCCCAACGGATTTTTGAATGGTCAAAATCTGATGGTTCATTAACGGTTTACCCTAATTATATGCCACCCATTGGTATAGGAATTTGGTCGCCCACTTCACCTAACCCTACAGCAGCTTTCGCCCCTTACTGGGGCAACAATCGGCTGTTTGTTCGCGGTAGTTTGGATAACACTTCATCGCCGCCACCACCGCCTTATTCTACTGCTCCCAACTCAGCTTACTATCAAATGGTAAAGGAAGTGTACGATATTTCTCAAACAATTACCCAGGAACAGATTGCGACGGCTTTATATTTTCGGGATAATCCTGGCTTCCAGGGAGGCACCCATTATCAATCTGTTTTTGGCCAGGTTATGCATACCGAAAATCCGCAACTTGATTTTTACGCTTTAGCCCAGGTCAAAACCGGTCTTGCCCTTGCGGAATCGCAGATTGGATGCTGGAAGACTAAATATGAATTGCTTGTTGAGCGACCCATCCGCTATATTCGAAATGTGCTCGGTTACACTACCTGGAGCCCCGTTATTCCCACACCACCCCATCCCGATTTTCCTTCCGGGCACTCCCAAACAGGGGGAGCTTTGGAGTGGGTACTTACCAGTTTGTTCGGTGAACATTATAAATTTACGCTGAATACTTATAACGACCTGGGCATGGCGCCCCGCACATACCATTCATTTATGGAAATGGTTGATGATATTGGAAAATCAAGAGTGTATGCTGGGATCCATTACACTTATTCTTGCACAGAAGGGAGCAAGCAGGGAAAAAGAATAGCGGCGAATATTTTGCGCACCCTAAGGTTTAAGAAATAACAAATCAAATAGCCTGGCAGGTTAATGAAATTGCCGGGCTTTTATTTACTCGGGTACTCTATAAATCTAAAACTTTTCCTGGATAGGAAAATATAGTGCGCTATTATTGAATGACTGCGTGATGAGGGTAAATTCATTATTTGTCCTTGTTATAGACGGCACTTTCCCATCCTATATTTTTTGATTAAAATTCGTTTATTTCTTTACAGCTTTGATTAGAAGTTGAACATTGTCCTGTATTCCTGACAACCAGTGGCTCCTATATTTTAATAATATAGGAGCTATTTTTATGTCTTCTCATATGTGCGACCTTCAATGTTTTAAAGACAGCCAATATTATATTGAAGCAGTTCGAATGTTGAGGCGCGGTTCCGGCTTAATAAGCCCAGATTACAACGCATTAAGCTCCGTTATTATGTCCGTGTATTCAACCACTGGTTTATCGTTTATTTGTATGAAAATTCTTTTGTCTTGCAAGGCAGGGGGCAAAAATATTTATCATACATCACCTTTACTTAAAAGGCACGCTCCGGCGAGCAAACTTTTATTTTATAAGGTTAAAGTAAAAGCATTGATAAATAAAGTCATTCTTTGATGATGATGTACCATGCGTTCAAACCATTCTTTTAAATATCATAATCAAACTGATCATGAAAAATTGTTTCAAAAACGTGACAAGAGTTATTGGTATCGCAAGCCTTTTAACAGCATTCTCACTGCTGAATACTTTCAGCATGATGAAAGCACAGGCACAATCAAATACCGCTGCTCCACTGCGATTAGCTGTAGCCGGAATAAAACACGTACACGTTCCATGGATTTTGGGAAGAAAAGATAAAACAGACGTAACCCTGGCGGGAGTTTATGAACCCAATGCTGATTTAGCGCAGCGTTACGCAAAAAGATTTAATCTCTCTATAGATTTATTCTATAATGACCTAAATAAAATGCTTGATGTCGTAAAGCCGGAAGCAATTGTAGACTTTGGCTCCGTCTATGAACACATGGCAACAGTAGAAGCTTGTGCGCCGAGAGGCATTCATGTTATGGTGGAGAAACCTCTTGCAACAAATTTGTCGCACGCTACAAGGATGGAGCAACTGGCAAAGAAATACAATATTTATTTGCTTACTAATTACGAGACCTCATGGTACCCAACCACATTAAAAACATACCAATTGGTAAACGACAGTAATTATGTGGGCAGCATAAAAAAAGTTGTCGTTCATGACGGCCACCAGGGGCCGAAAGAAATTGGTTTGAATAAAGAGTCTTTGGATTGGCTGATTGATCCTGTCCAAAATGGCGGCGGCGCTTTAATAGATTTTGGGTGCTATGGCGCTAACTTAATGACATATTTAATGAAAGGTCAGGAACCTGTATCTGTAACAGCGGTTACCCGGCAATTTAAACCTGCTGTTTACCCAAAGGTCGATGATGAGGCTACTATAATTATTTCCTACCCTGCTGCGCAATGTATCATACAAGCCTCGTGGAACTGGCCTTTTAGCAGGAAGGATATGGAAGTGTACGGAGAAACAGGATACGTGATTGCTGAAAACAATACAGATATGCGGATGCGTAATAGAAAAGCGGACAGGGAACGCACCTTAAAGGTTACCGTAAAGGATACAGAAGTTTATGAGGACCCGTTTTCTTATTTTGCCGATGTAATAAGAGGGAAAATCAAACTTCCGGAAAACGGACTTTACTCCTTGCAAACCAATGTAATAGTGGTGCGTATTTTAGAGGCTGCAAGAGAATCTGCTAAAACGGGCAAAACCGTACTTCTAAACAAAAAGAATAAATAAAGTTAAGGGCTATGAAAGTTTTTAGGTTCCGAACGGGACAGGAAGTCATAAGCCCTTTTGATTTGTAATTTTCGTGAAATAGAGTAAAACAAACATCTATTTTAAAGGAAGTTTTTTAACGCCTGCAAGGGTCATTATAACCGGTTTAATCAAACCTTCTTCATCAAAGATCATTTCATCTATGCAGGTTACACGATTGTTTCCTTTGGTTTCCCCTAAAGGACGACGATGATAAACAATAAACCACTTATTATTTTCCTCAATATGAATTATGGAATGATGTCCGGCACCGCTAGCAATGGTTGAGTCCTGCTGCAATATTTTGCCTATCCGCTCAAAAGGTCCAAAAGCAGAATCTGCAATGGCGTAAGCAACAGAATAATGGGGTCCAGTCCAATCTCCCTCTGACCACATAAAATAATATTTACCGTTTCGGATAAACATAAAAGGGCCCTCTACGTATCCGTTTGGGGTAATTTCTTTGAATGTAGTTCCGTCATCATAATGAATAAACCCGGTAAAATCATTTTTCAGTTTTGCAATGTTGCAATGTCGCCAACCTCCATAAATAATATAGTATTGGCTGTCTATATCCTCAAAAACAAACTGGTCAATTGGTTGAGCACCATTGTGGAATTTATCAATTAAAGGTTTACCAAGATAATCTATAAAAGGCCCTGCAGGATTATCAGCAACAGCCACCCCGATGCCGCCATACTCATTATCAGTTTGTATGTCGTTCGCTCCAAAAAACAAATAATATCTATTTCCTTTTTCAACAATCGCGGGAGCCCATATAGCTCTTTTTGCCCATTTTACATTTGCTGTATCCAGTATCCGGCTATGCTTACTCCAGGTAACAAGATCATTAGAGGAGAAAGCATCAAAAAATACTTGTTCGTTATAGGCAGCAGAATAAGTAGGATAAATCCAATACTGCTTATTAAATATGGCTCCTTCAGGGTCGGCATACCAACCCTGAAAAACAGGATTGCCGGAAGTTAGATTTTTATTGCTTTGCTGCCTGATGTTATGTGAACAAGCTTGTAGGAAGAGGGGAAATAAAAAACCTATCCAGGTTCTACTAAGCATCGCAGTTTACATTTTATAATAAAGTTACTCTTTCATCTGTTTAGGATTTTAGAATAGGAAATATTTAAAAATTAAACAGATATTAAAATTTCTTTTCAGATTGCTTTGAAAAGCTTACGCTTTTGAATAAAATGGATATTGTTATTGAATTTCTCTTAAATTAAATCCAATCTTTCCAGAACTACGTATAGGTACTTACCCCTCCCCTAATATATAAACAAATCATTAAGTTGTTTTCTAGTTGTTCAATTGTTTTAGTACGAGCTCATCAATTGTATTAGGAAAAAGATTGCCTGCATGTATATAATCGTTTTTGCTTTGGCGAATCGTATTCGTGACGACTAGGTACTATTCATGTACTGATGTGTTGGTCAGAATTGTGATTTCAACATCAATGGAATTATTGTATTCTTTCTTCAAAAAATAAAATTATGACAGACAAAATTTCAACAAATCAAAGTTTGGCAGGAGCAGATATCGAAAAAGCTCCGGTATCACGCCGTAAGTTTTTCACTTATGCAGGATTTTCGGCAGCAACAATTATGGCTGCATCTTCTTGTACCAAGGAACAAAGAGATTATTTAGATCCGAGGAACAAGCCTGATAGTGTTAACCTCGGATCAGGCGATATTGGAATATTGAATTATGCTTATGCTTTGGAACAATTGGAAGCTGCGTTTTACCTTAAGGTGACATCGAGCTACTATGATGGGGCCTCTCAAAAGGAGAAAATGTACCTGGATGATATTTTAAGACATGAGATCGCTCACCGTGAGTTTTTCAAAACTGCCTTAGGAGATAAAGCAATTGGAGCACTGAAGGTTGATTTTAGTTCTATTGATTTCAAAAGCAGAGCAAGCGTTTTAGGAACTGCTAAAGCATTTGAAGATCTTGGAGTGTCAGCTTATAATGGTGCCGGTGAATTACTGCAAAGCGCAGATTATTTATTACTTGCAGGAAAGATCGTTTCTGTAGAGGCTCGGCACGCAGCAGCCGTAAGGGATTTGATAAAGTATGGCGATTTTGCCGGACCAGACGTGGTAGATGAAATGGGATTGGATGTTTATCGTACTCCACCCCAGGTACTAGCAATTGCTGGTAAGTACATTGTCACCAAGATCAATGCCTCTAATTTACCAACTTCTTAAAATTAATTTTTATGAATCTTCACAATGTTATTGACCAAATAGAAAAAATAGATCCGGAAGTTTATGATCGTCTGAATGGCAGAAGAGCTGCGATGAAGAGTTTAGCAAACCTGGGGGGTAAATTTGCATTGGCCACCGTACCTCTGGCTCTTGGATCCATATTTAAAAAATCATACGGCCAAACCGCTTCGGCCCAAATTATTGGTGTTCTGAATTTCGCCTTAACACTTGAATATCTTGAGGCTGAATTTTATAATAAAGGTCTTGCTGCTTCAGGTTTGATACCAGCCGGTGATGACCGGATGGCCTTCGAGGTGATCGCAAAACATGAAAATGCGCACGTGGCATTTCTGATAGCTACCATTAAAGCACTGGGTGGAATGCCGGTTGAAAAACCAACATTCGATTTCACTGCTGGTAACGGAAGTAATGCAGGCCCTTTTGTGGGTGTATTCTCAAATTATGATTTATACCTTGCAGTATCTCAAACATTCGAAGATACCGGCGTGAGAGCTTACAAAGGACAAGCCGGTTTCCTAATTAGTAGTAACGAAGTACTAAGAGCTGCATTGCGCATACATTCTGTTGAAGCACGACATGCTGCCCATGTACGGGAAATTCGCTACAGAAAACCAAGTGCATTGGTAGTCGGAATGCCTTTGCCATGGATTACTTTAAATAATAGCAATATTGCCTCACCAGCAGTTCAACCAAGTTATAATGGTGAAGAAAATACAGTACAAGGTGGAGTACAAATTGTGCGCATTAATAATTTTGAAATTTCTAAAGAAGATGCGTCTGAAGCATTTGATGAACCATTAACAAAAGAACAGGTTCTGGCAATTGTAGATCCATTCATTGTTTAAATAAACAAATTGTCTTTTAAAAAAAGCTGTCTCCGGACAGCTTTTTTCTTTACTCTAAGTCTCACCGGCTTTCATTAATAATAGCTTTACATGTTGTTCCGCCACACATCATGCTCTTATCCTGATAATTTTTCTTTAACAAAATAGTCTATTCCTTTTATAGGATTTTCCATTCAAATGCTATTATATTTGCTGTTACAATAGTTATTTAAATAAAATGAACACACTCTTCCAAACAAATTATTGTTGTTGCTGTTGTAAGCATCTAATGCTTAACCGTGGAGGGTAATTTATAATATTGGGATATTTTAAACGATATGTAAAGCTCCACCAAAAGTGGAGCTTTTTTAATGTAATGTATAATGGAAGTAAGTACAATAGTTCTTAATGAATTGCTTCAAAAACTTAAGTCTGTTGGTAAACAGGTAGGGAATACTCCGTTATTTGCGGTTAGGCGTTTATTCAATAATCCTGCTGTAACTATTCATGCTAAAATGGAATGGCAGCAATTGTCGGGAAGTGTTAAAGCCCGGGCTGCATTTAATATATTCCGATCTGCCATTGAAGAAGGTAATTTAACAGAAAAGAAAACGTTACTGGATGCTACCAGTGGAAATACAGGAATTGCTTATGCTACGATTGGCAAACTTTTAGATATTCCCGTTACTCTTTGTTTACCTGAAAATGCTTCCCTTGAAAGAAAAGAAATCCTTGAATCACTAGGCACAAATATTATTTATACATCCCGCTTTGAAGGAACTGATGGGGCACAGCAGGAAGCCGCCCGGTTAGCCTTTGAAAATCCAGATAAATATTTTTATGCTGACCAATACAAGAATGACAGCAACTGGAAGGCACACTATTATTCAACTGCTCAGGAAATTTATGATGCTTTACCCGGGATTACTCATTTAGTTGTGGGGCTTGGCACTACCGGAACTTTCGTTGGTACCGGCCGGAAATTAAAAGAATTAAATCCATCGATTCAATTGATATCTCTACAACCCGATACCGCCTTACATGGGTTAGAAGGATGGAAACACATGGAAACAGCGGTTATTCCTAAAATTTATGACAACACGCTGGCTGATGAAAATTTGGAAGTGAGTACTGAAGAAGCTTATGCGATGATGGAGGCTTGTTATAAAAATGAAGGCTTATTGCTCAGTCCTTCCAGTGCCGCTAACCTTGTAGGCGCGATAAGAGTGGCGAAACAGGTGCAGGAAGGTGTTATAGTTACCGTATTTCCGGATAATGCTGATAAATATAGCGAAGTGGTAAAAAAAATTATCCAATGATATCAATTCACCCAGTAGCGGAGTCGAAGATGATAGAGGATGGAATAAAAATTTATCCTGATGAATGCTGCGGTTTTTTTTATGGACAAGAAGACCATTCAGGGCACAGAAGAGTTACAGATATCCTGGTGGTAAACAATGCTAAAGAAGGAGACAGGAGAAGACGTTTCGAAATATCATCTAAAGATTACATTAAAGCCGAGCAATATGCAATGGAAAATAACCTTCAACTCCTGGGTGTATATCATTCACATCCGGATCATCCGGCGATTCCTTCTGAACAGGATAGAATAGCGGCACAACCTTATTTTTCTTATATCATTATTTCCGTGATGAAAAATAATGTTACTCAATTTCGTTCCTGGATTTTAAATGACAACTTTTCATTTGAAGAAGAAGAAATCAATAACCAACAATTGAACACTATTAAATAGTAAAGTATGGCAACAGTAATTATTCCAACACCGTTAAGGAAGTTTACGAACAATACAGCAAAGGTCGATATCAATGCAGCAACAATCGAAGAAACCGTTCAGGAACTAACACTAAATTTTCCCGATCTGAAAAAACATTTGCTCGATGACAAAGGACAGATACGATCGTTCATCAACATTTTTGTTGGAGATAATGATATAAGAGATCTGCAGCAGGAAAAAACTTCAGTGAAAAGTGATACACTGATCAGTATAGTTCCGGCGATAGCTGGTGGTGTGAAAATGTGAAAGAAGGGAATGCGAGATAATTTGGTAGAATAAATTTCATAATTCAGAGCCATCCCGCAGGGATGAACGATCAATTCATTTACGTCTGATAATTTTACAAAATTAAATGTATGAGTTATTCAACTATTCAATTTTCTAAAGAGGAATTGGCCCGTTACAACAGGCATATAATCATTCCGGAATTCGGAATGGAATCGCAACAGAAATTGAAAGCAGCAAAAGTTCTGGTAGTAGGTTCGGGAGGATTAGGAAGCCCGGTGCTACTGTATCTTGCTGCCGCCGGAGTTGGCACTTTAGGGATCGTTGACTTTGATGTTGTTGATGACAGCAACCTGCAACGCCAGATTTTATTTGGGGTTGAATCGGTAGGCACACCAAAAGTAGAAGCTGCTAAACAGAGATTGCTTGCATTGAATCCGCATATCGATATTCAATTGTACAATACACAGCTTACATCAAAGAATGCTTTGGATATTATAAAAGAGTACGATGTTGTGGCAGACGGTACCGATAATTTTCCTACACGATACCTGGTAAATGATGCTTGTTTATTAACTGGAAAGCCAAATGTGTACGCTTCCATTTTCCAGTTCGAGGGTCAGGTGTCAGTATTCAATTACCGGAATTCAAAAGGTGATACAGGACCTAATTACCGGGACCTGTATCCCACTCCCCCACCGCCAGGTTTAGTACCGAGTTGTGCAGAAGGCGGGGTTTTGGGAGTTTTACCAGGTATTATAGGAAGTATGCAGGCCTCAGAAGTAATAAAAGTAATTACCGGTGTTGGTGAAACTTTATCCGGTCGCTTTTTCATTTTCGATGCACTGAATTTTGAAACCAGGACATTCAAAATATCAAAAAGAGCGGATAACCCTGTTAGTGGATTACATCCCACCATAAAAGAGCTGATTGATTACGAACAGTTCTGTGGAATGAAAGCGGTGGAGAAACCCATTAAAGAAATTTCAGTTAAGGATCTTTATGATTGGCAGGTAAAAGGAGAAAAATTACAGGTTATTGATGTTCGCGAACCCCACGAATACGAGATAGTAAACATAGGCGCTGAATTAATTCCGCTGGCAACCATATTAGAAAATGCGGACAGAATTGATAGAGACAAAAAAGTGGTTGTTCATTGTAAAATGGGAGGCCGCAGTGCAAAAGCTATTCGTGAACTGGAGGAGAAATATGGTTTCCAAAATCTGTATAATCTTAAAGGGGGAATCCTCGCTTATATTCATGAAGTAAAGCCTGAATTGACAAAGTATTGATTTTGAAAGTCGCACAGGGCGCAAGGCAGCGGCACTTTATGTAACCCTGCAACGAATCTCATTGTTCTACATCTGCCTTTCTTTTTGAATTATTTAAAAACTTCTGGCGGATAATATCCTGAACGGGCACTTTACTGATTTTACTTTCCAACCACGAAATAATATCGAGGTATGAAAAAGCTCTTGTTTCAAGGCGGTTATTTTGAAGTGCTTTTAATTTTTCAAGCAACTTTTCAAATTCTGTTTTTAATTGACGCGGACTTACCCGAAATGAGCGACGAAGAAATGCAAAGATGGCCTCTTCTACTATGCTAAGGCTTTCCATCTTAGACATGAACCGGTACACTGACTTGAATAAATATTCAAGTAATTCAAAATTACCCAATTCATAATGGGCAATCAGGTGAAGCAATCTTGAATAACATTGAAGATCCGTTCGCAGGTCCATTTTCCAATTAATGATCTTATTGAGGTAATCAATAGCTTTTTCATAGTCGCCGCTTCCAAAGTAGAGCGAAGCAATTTTATAATAAAATACCAATACGCGATGACGATCGAGGTACAACCCATATTCATCCAGCTTTTCACGGATATGCGGCACCAGTTTCAATCCTTCACTAAAAGTGCCTTCCATAAAGTGTTTATTCAACTTTGATATATGGAGATATACAAAGGTCTGAATGCGGTTATTGTCATTCTGTTCAACAAGGACCGATTTGGAAAATTTTTCAAATTGATCCAGTGAAATATTGAATTTTTTATAATTCTGAAGATCGAAATGGGCGCTCAATAAATTATGCATTCCTTTAATATAATGCGCCGTTTCTACAGGGATCATAAATTTTTCTTTCTCGAATAATTCCACCCATTTTTGAGTATACCGATAATACAAAAGGAAATCCTGGCGGATAAAAGCATACCAGCAGTAGCTCTGGTACATGTATAATTTTTCATAAAATCCTTTTGCCAGATCAGCATCAGCTGGAAAATGATCTTCAAAAAAAAGCCTGATGGCTATTTCGTCTTTCTCATTTCTCGCATGTCCGTTTTTAATATACCAGCTATACAATTGTAAAGCTAAATTCGAAAGTTTACTGATCAGTAACAGGCGTTTATTTACTTCATCCACTTCAGCCGTTAACCGGTCGGCCCTATCCTGCATACTACGGGTTATATGAAGGGCCTCGATCTTTTTTTCAAAAAATAAAACCTGCAATAAATAAGTTACCTGGTTATGAGACCTGGCAGTTTCCTTCATTTTATCAAGCACTTTAAGGCTTTGGAGGTACAAACCCTTATTATATAAAATACGGGCATGATCCATTTGCTCGTGCAATTGAATATCGATGTTGTTTTCCTCTTTAATAAGGCGAAGGCTGGATAATATCTGCCTGTACAGATGTGCTTTGCTATTGGAGAGTTGTTGTTTTTTTAAGTTTTTGTTCTTCTTGAGCAATAAAACTTCATCATATTCACTCATTTTATCAAGTGCATCAAATAGTTGAACAATTTTCAGGTCTTCATCCCCAGAATTTCTCCTTACATACAGCTTAAAATTCCTTTTTTCTGATTTCTCAAGGGATTTGATCAGTAAGAAGAGTGTATCGGCAGATCGGTTGGGCATCGTAAATAAAATTCTATAAAATGCTGTACAGGTGTGGGTTTAAGCTTGATCCACCACCCGTAAATAGTGTAAAATAATTACAATTTTGATTTCGAATAGTAAATAAACGAAGATAATTTCGGTATGCAGGCTGTTTTTTTGTTCCTATGGTAAACACACAAAATCAAGCAGTCTGCATTTTATCTTAACTGATAAGTATGCCGGGTAATAAAATTTTCATTTTTGATACAACACTTCGTGATGGTGAGCAGGTGCCTGGTTGTAAATTAAATGCTACTGAAAAAGTAGAGCTGGCATTAGAATTAGAAGAATTGGGTGTTGACATTATAGAGGCTGGTTTTCCAGTATCAAGTCCCGGCGATTTTAAATCAGTACAGGAGATTGCAAAGATCATGACAAAAGCCGTTGTATGTGGATTGAGCCGCGCCGTACAAAATGATATTGAAGTGGCGGCAGCAGCATTGAAACCGGCTAAACGATTTCGAATCCATACCGGAATTGGTACTTCCGATTATCATATTACATCCAAATTTAACTCGACCCGGGAAGACATATTGAGCAGAGCAATTCAGTGCGTTAAATGGGCAAGAAACTTTACGGATGATGTTGAATTTTATGCAGAAGACGCGGGAAGGACGGATAATGAATACCTCGCAAAGGTGATTGAGGCCGTTATTAAAGCAGGGGCAACTACTGTTAATGTACCTGATACAACAGGTTATTGTTTGCCTCATCAATATGGAGAGAAAATAGCTTTTTTGATCAACAACGTATCTAATATAGATAAAGCAGTTATCTCTTGTCATTGTCACAATGATCTGGGGTTGGCAACCGCAAATTCAATTGCGGGTGTAATGAATGGGGCGCGGCAAATCGAATGCACGATCAACGGTTTGGGTGAAAGAGCCGGTAATACCTCCCTGGAAGAAGTTGTAATGGTGATCAAACAGCATGCAGAATTGAATTGTTTTACTGATATTAAAACGCAGAACTTAAATCCGGTAAGCTGGCAGGTAGCTGAAATCATGCGGATGCCCGTGCAACCCAATAAAGCGATAGTAGGTAGCAATGCTTTTTCGCATTCTTCCGGTATTCACCAGGATGGGTTTTTAAAGGATTCACAAACCTATGAAATTATAAATCCAGAGGATGTTGGAGCTGAAGGATCAAGGATCGTGTTAACAGCAAGAAGTGGGCGTTCAGCATTAGCTCATCGGTTATCAAAGTTAGGCTATCAATTTACCCGCAATGATATTGATGTTCTCTACGGAACATTTTTAAAAGTGGCCGACGTTAAGAGAGAAGTTGACGACGAAGATTTGAAGAACATGGCCATCCATTACCAACAGGAAGCAATAGTTGCTTTATAGGTGAATTTTCTCATGAGCTAGTTTTAGTTTAGCGTGGTGCGTCTGCACCACGCTTTTTAACCAACAGACGAATGGGCAAAACGTTATTTGATAAAATCTGGGAGAAGCATATCGTCAGGTCTATTCCCGATGGTCCCAGTGTATTATATATAGATAAACATTTCATTCACGAGGTTACTTCTCCCCAGGCATTTAATGGACTTGACAAACGGGGATTGAAGGTATTGCGTCCACAGCAGGTAGTTGCAACGGCAGATCATAACGTGCCTACCATGCAGCAACATCTTCCTATAAAAGATGAATTGTCGCGTAAGCAGGTGCAGCAACTGATTGAGAATTGCGTAAATCATAATATTGAATTATATGGTTTAGGTCATCCATTCCAGGGGATCGTGCATGTAATAGGTCCCGAACTCGGAATCACACAACCGGGTATGACGATCGTTTGCGGGGATAGCCATACCAGTACACATGGTGCTTTCGGAGCTGTGGCATTTGGCATTGGCACCAGTGAAGTGGAAATGGTGATGGCCACTCAGTGTATGCTTCAAAGCAAGCCAAAGCTAATGCGTATAAATATTGATGGTGAATTGAACAATGGTGTAGTATCAAAAGATATTATTTTATATATCATCTCGAAAATATCCGCAAGTGGGGCCACAGGTTATTTTGTAGAGTATGCAGGTTCGGCTATTCGTAAACTTTCTATGGAAGCAAGAATGACAATTTGCAATATGAGTATCGAAATGGGTGCACGGGGTGGAATGATTGCACCCGATGCGATCACTTTTGAATATATTAAAGGAAGGTTGTTTGCCCCCGGAAATGATCAGTGGGACAAAAAACTCGCATCCTGGAAAGAGCTGTATACGGATAAGGATGCTTTGTTTGATAATGAGATTTATATCAAAGCAGCCGATATTGAACCCATGATCACATATGGTACAAACCCAGGTATGGGTATTAGTGTGAATGGAAAGATTCCTTCTGAAACTGAGATTGCAGACAAAGAAAAAATTCATTTCATCAAGTCATTGCAGTATATGGGCCTTCAACCAGGAACCATGATCAAGGGGAAAAAGGTGGATTATGTTTTTATCGGAAGCTGTACCAATTCAAGGATTGAGGATCTGCGGATGGTTGCATCCTTCGTGAAAGGAAAAAAGAAGGCCGATAATGTCGAAGTGTGGGTGGTCCCCGGTAGCAAGCAGGTTGAAATGCAGGCAAAAAAAGAAGGCATTGATACCATCTTTCAGCAGGCAGGTTTTATACTTCGCCAACCAGGTTGTTCAGCCTGTTTAGGAATGAATGAGGATAAAATTCCAGCAGGTAAATATTGTATCTCTACATCGAATAGAAATTTTGAAGGAAGACAGGGGCCCAATGCAAGAACATTATTAGCAAGTCCATTAACTGCGGCAGTTGCAGCCATTACAGGAGAGGTAGGAGATGTGAGAGATTATTTATCAACCAACATTACCGGAGAACATAGTTTTAATCAGTTGCCTTTTACTATTGACCAATGAGCAAAGCGATCAACATTATACAAAGCGGTTTTGTTCCCCTCAATATTGAAAATATTGATACGGACCAGATTATTCCCGCCCGCTTTCTGAAAGCAACCAGCAGGGATGGTTTTGGACAAAATCTCTTTCGCGACTGGAGATACAATAATGATGATGTAAACCAACCTAAGACTGAGTTCATTTTAAATAATCCTGCGTATAAGGGTAAAATATTAGTAGCTGGTAAAAATTTTGGCTGTGGTTCCAGTCGGGAGCATGCTGCCTGGGCTATTAAAGATTATGGATTTGATGTGGTGGTAAGCAGTTTTTACGCTGATATTTTTAAAAGTAATGCATTGAATAATTTTTTGCTTCCTGTTAGAGTGTCGGAAGATTTTTTGCAACGGATTTACAAAGCCGCTGATAAAGATCCGTTAACGGAATTAAATATTAATCTGCAGGAACAAACTATTACTATATTGGAAACTGGTGATCAGGAAATATTTGACATCAGCGCCTATAAGAAAACCTGCTTATTAAATGGGTATGATGATATTGATTATTTATTGAGTATCCGTAGTGAAATTGAACAATTCGAAGTTCAGAAATCCTGAAAAGGGATTGCGAAAACTTTTAAAAAAATGAAAAAAAATATTGCAGTTATATTAGGAGATGGTATCGGACCTGAGGTTACTCATCAATCCATAAAGATCCTGGATGCTGTTGCCCAGCAGTTCAACCATGAATTTCATTATACCTATTGTTTGATGGGTGCCGATGCGATCGACAAAACAGGTAACCCCCTTCCTGACGAAACGGTAACTACTTGCCTGGAAAGTGATGCCATTTTATTCGGGGCAATAGGTCATCCGAAATACGACAATGATCCTTCCGCGAAAGTAAGACCGGAACAGGGCCTGCTTAAGCTTCGCCAAACATTACAATTGTTTGCCAACATACGACCCGTATCTACATATCCTTCACTACATCATTTGTCGCCATTGAAAAACAAACAACTTGAAGGAGTTGATTTTATCATCTTCCGCGAGTTGACTGGCGGCATTTATTTTGGAAAAAAAGAATTAAATCCCGAAGGAACGCGAGCTATTGACGAGTGCGTTTATACCCAGGACGAGATTGAAAGAATTGCACATCTTGCTTTTCAATCTGCACAAAAAAGAAAAAAGAAATTAACCCTGGTTGACAAAGCGAATGTGTTGGAAACATCGCGTTTGTGGAGAAAGGTTGTTCAGGGAATTGCCAAACAATATCCGGATGTTGTGGTAGATTTCTTATTTGTTGATAATGCTGCCATGCAGATCATTCTCAATCCAAAACAATTTGATGTTATTCTTACAGAAAATATGTTTGGAGACATTATCAGCGATGAAGCAAGTGTGATCAGTGGATCCTTAGGTTTATTGCCTTCAGCCTCTTTGGGGAACAGCTCTTCGTTGTTTGAACCTATTCACGGTTCTTATCCGCAGGCTGCGGGCAAGGATATTGCCAATCCCTTGGGATCTATTCTTTCAACGGCCTTGATGCTGGATTATTTCAAAATGACTGAAGAAGCAACACTTGTAAGAAAAGCAGTAGAATGGACATTGGCTCATGGATTTGTAACAAAGGATATTGATGCGGTTAATAGTTATTCTACAACAACGGTAGGGGATCTTATCCGCGATTTTATCGAAAACAGGATCCCTTCAACGATTAACAGGAGCAATATTGCGTTGAGTAAATCAACGATCATATAATAAAATTATAAGGTCTTTTTCAACCCTATTCATTGGTGAGAGATCTTACAACACCTTATAGTTTATCCTTCCTGTAGGATTAATCTTTTCACGGGAAGACTAAAAAGTTCTTTGTTTAGAAAAAATGCGGGAGTATATTCGCAATACATTTTCCTCTATGTTACAACGCAGCATTAATATCATCACTAGTGTTACCACAATGATTCTTGTGGTCGTGGTGATTATTCCTGCACTGCATGGAGGAGGTTAAAAGTATAAACGAAAAAAACGATACTGAAACCCGCCTCCAACAGGCGGGTTTTTTTTTACCATGATACTGGTTTGAGTTATTGTTTTTTTGCCAGGTCTCTAGGCACAAAGGAGATGGGGATGCAAATAGCTTAGTGTCTTTGTGGCAAACAGATTTTATAAAGAAATAATAACCTGAACAGATCAGTTAAAAATGAATAAATGATGACATCTTATTATAATGAAAACACGATTCTCTATCACAATGGAGAATACCTGAAAGCGTCGGAAGTTAAAATTGATCTGTACAGTCAGTCATTACATTATGGGTATGCTGTATTTGAAGGAATACGTTCCTATAAAGCGGAGAACGGCTCCACTGCCATTTTTAAAGCTAAAGAACACTTTGACCGGTTAAAAAATTCTGCCAATGCTTTGAATATCCCTTACAATTATTCTACTTCAGTATTGATCGATGCTACCTATGAAGTATTGGCTAAAAATAATTTGAAGGATGCATATATACGTCCATTGGTATACGCACCGGCAAATATGAGTTTTGTAAAAAATAGTGTTTCGCATATAGTAATAACAGTTTGGGAAATGGCACCATTTCTGGGAGATAAATTACTAGACGTAATGACATCTTCTTTTCAGCGGCCCAATCCCAAAGGATTTAAAATTGAAGCAAAGGCCACCGGTCATTACGTTAATTCAATTCTTGCAAGCCAGGAAGCCAAAGCTCATGGATATGATGAGGCCTTATTAAATGATATGAATGGTTATGTGGCTGAAGGACCGGGGGCGAACGTGTTTTTTGAAGAAAATGGGAAGTTGATCACACCCCCTTCAGGAAATATTTTAACCGGAATAACCCGGGCAACCGTAATTGAAATTTGCAATGAACTGAATATTCCGGTAGAAGAAAGGTTGTTTACTACCGATGAATTAAAGAAGGCAGATGCATCCTTTTTCTGTGGAACCGCTGCAGAAGTAATTGGGTGGGCATCTCTGGATGGTGTTCCATTTCAGAAGCCCTGGAGCGAATCGTTGGGAATAATAGTTCAACAGGCGTATAAGGATCGAGTAATTGAAAAAAATTTTCCTAAACCTGGATTTAAAGACATATCAAAAGGGGATAAAAAAACCTTAGCGGTGGTAAGTTAAAATGCTTTACCTACAAAAATTCGCAAAGACACAAAGGGAAGTACAGTGATAATAGAATTGAACTTTGGTCCCTTCGCGGCAACCAAAAAGATAGCAAACAGGAATCAAATAAATAAATGAACAACGAGCTGAACAAATATTCGAAGACGATTACACAGGATGTTACACAACCTGCGGCACAGGCCATGTTGTATGGCATCGGACTAACTGATGCTGATCTGAAAAAAGCACAGGTTGGCATTGTGAGTATGGGCTACGATGGCAATACTTGCAATATGCATCTGAATGATCTGGCCAAACTTATCAAAACAAGTGTATGGGATAATGAATTAGTAGGATTGATCTTTAATACAATCGGCGTTAGTGATGGTATCAGTAACGGAACTGATGGTATGCGTTATTCTTTGGTAAGCCGTGATATCATCGCTGATTCTATTGAAGCAGTTTGCGGAGCTCAGTATTATGATTCATTAATTGCCATTCCCGGATGCGATAAAAATATGCCCGGGTCAATTATGGCTATGGGAAGATTGAACCGCCCTTCAATTATGGTGTATGGCGGCACTATTGCTGCTGGTCATTATAAAGGGCAAGACCTTAATATTATTTCTGCCTTTGAAGCACTTGGGCAAAAAATGGCGGGGAAATTAAATGATGAAGATTTCAAAGGAATTGTTATGAATAGCTGCCCGGGTGCGGGTGCCTGTGGTGGCATGTACACAGCGAACACCATGGCTTCGGCTATTGAAGCATTAGGAATGAGTTTACCTTATTCATCTTCGAATCCTGCATTAAGCACGGAAAAACAAAATGAATGTGCCGCAGCAGGAAAATCCATTCGATTGTTAATGGAAAAAAATATTTGTCCTAGAGATATAATGACCCGTGAAGCATTTGAAAATGCCATCACCGTAATTATGGTTTTGGGGGGAAGTACCAATGCTGTGTTGCATTTAATTGCAATGGCGAAAAGTGTTGATGTACCCTTAAAACAAGATGATTTTCAAATAATCAGTGATAAGATACCGGTACTGGCAGATTTTAAACCCAGTGGAAAATACCTGATGCAGGATCTTCACGAGCATGGAGGAGTACCAGCAGTGATGAAGTATCTGTTACAAAAAGGAATGTTACATGGTGATTGTATAACTGTAACTGGAAAAACTTTAGCAGAAAATTTAGCGTCTGTAACTGATTTGGATTTTGAAAAGCAAAAGATAATTCTTCCTGTAGAGAACCCGGTTAAGGCCACCGGTCATCTGCAAATTCTCTATGGGAATCTTGCTGAAGGTGGCAGCGTGGCAAAGATAAGTGGTAAAGAAGGTGAACGATTTGTGGGGCCCGCAAGAGTATTTGACGGAGAGTTCGAGTTGATCAATGGAATTAATTCAGGAAAAATAAAAGCTGGTGATGTTGTTGTGATCCGTAATGTGGGTCCTAAAGGCGCTCCGGGAATGCCGGAAATGCTAAAACCCACATCTGCAATAATTGGAGCCGGACTCGGAAAAAGTGTTGCACTGATTACCGATGGCAGATTCAGTGGAGGTACACATGGTTTTGTTGTAGGCCACGTTACACCTGAAGCTTACGAGGGTGGATTGATTGCCTTTGTGAAAGATGAGGATATTATTGAGTTGGATATAGCGTCCAACAAAATCAACCTCAAAGTAAGCGAAGATGAAATTAAAAAAAGAAAAGCAGCCTGGGTAAAACCTGCATTAAAAGCTACTAAAGGAGTGTTATTTAAATATGCACAGGTAGTAAAAAATGCAGCAGAAGGCTGTGTTACGGATGAAGCCAACTAAATGCTACTGAGTTTTATCAATAGTTATAATTTTTTTATATGTCAGCAATAATAGAATTAAAAGAAAAAGATGTTGATCTCTCAAAAAGGTCTTCAAAAGCGTCCACACCAGCAGGAAGTTTGGAAGGAACTTCAGTGAGTGGATCTATTGCAGTACTGGAGGCTTTCATTGCAGAGGGTGTGGATGTTATTTTCGGCTATCCGGGAGGCGCTATCATGCCAATATATGATGCGTTGTACGACTACCAGGAAAAATTAAAACATATTTTGGTTCGACATGAACAAGGTGGTATTCACGCGGCACAGGGATATGCAAGAACATCTGGTAAAACAGGTATCGTGTTTGCAACCAGTGGCCCGGGAGCAACCAATTTAGTTACAGGTTTAGCCGATGCCATGATAGATAGTACTCCACTTGTTTGCATCACAGGCCAGGTGTTTGCGCATTTGTTAGGTACTGATGCATTTCAGGAAACCGATGTAATTAATATAACTACACCAGTTACAAAATGGAATTACCAGGTTACCGATGCCACTGAAATTCCTTCTGTTCTCGCAAAAGCATTTTATATAGCGGGCAGTGGACGTCCCGGGCCAGTGTTAATCGATATCACAAAAAATGCCCAGTTACAAAAATTCGATTACGAAGGATATAAAAAATGCGATCATATACGCAGCTATCGTCCCAAACCGATTGTTCGCGAAAAATATATAATTGAGGCTGCAAACCTTATCAACGAAGCGGAGAAGCCATTTGTAATTTTTGGCCAGGGAGTAATACTTGGCAAAGCGGAAAAGGAATTTAAAAAATTTATTGAGAAGAGTGGTATCCCCGCAGCCTGGACCATTCTTGGTTTGAGCGCGTTGCCAACAGATCACCCCCAGAATGTTGGCATGTTAGGTATGCATGGCAACTACGGTCCAAATGTTTTGACAAATGACTGTGATGTATTAATAGCAGTGGGTATGCGGTTCGATGACCGGGTAACAGGGCGGTTGGATAAGTATGCCAGGCAGGCAAAGATCATTCATCTCGACATAGATCCTTCAGAAATTGATAAGAATGTAAAGGCAACGGTGCCGGTTTGGGGTGATTGCAAAGACACATTGCCGTTATTGACGGAATTGGTTGAACAAAAAGTTTATCCTAATTGGTTACAAAATTTTAAAGAACACCAGTTGAAAGAAGAAGAAGTATGTATTTATAATGAATTACATCCCACTGCCGATCAAATGACAATGGGCGAGGTGATAAATATTCTAAATGAATTAACGGGAGGTAATGCAGTTATTGTGACGGATGTAGGCCAGCATCAGATGGTAACTTGCCGTTATGCTAAGTTTAATCAATCAAAAAGCAATGTTACCTCTGGGGGATTGGGTACAATGGGATTCGCTTTGCCAGCAGCCATTGGTGCCAAATTCGGGGCACCTGAAAGAACTGTTGTGGCCATTATAGGCGATGGCGGGATTCAAATGACCATTCAGGAATTAGGAACTATTATGCAATGTGAGGTAAACGTGAAAATAATGATTCTCAATAATCAGTTCCTGGGAATGGTTCGTCAATGGCAACAATTGTTTCATGACAAACGGTACTCATTTGTTGACATCGCAAGCCCTGATTATGTAATGGTAGCGAAAGGATATGGTATTGAGGGACAAACCATTTCCGATCGGAAGGATTTGAAGAACGCATTGAATACTATGTTACATCATAACGGTGCTTATTTACTGGAAGTAATGGTTGGAAAAGAAAATAATGTTTTTCCAATGGTTCCTCAGGGATGCAGTGTTGCTGAAATAAGATTGTCATAATTCATACCGAAAAAATAAAATGATAGATAATATATTCTTTAATATTCCTGTTCCCTACGAGGGATTAGCCTATGAAATAAAATAGTAGGATTACAATTTAGCGTCATGTCAAAACAAGAATTCACAGTAACGGTATATACAGAAAACCAGATTGGTTTACTTAACCGGATCGCCATTATATTTTCGAGAAGAAAAATTAATATTGAGAGCCTGAATACTTCACCCTCTGAGGTAGAGGGCATTCATCGATTTACGATCGTGATCAACGAAACAGAAGAGGTGGTGAGGAAACTTTGCAGGCAAATTGAAAAGCAGGTAGAAGTGTTGAAAGCATATTTTAATACTTCAGATGAAATTATATGGCAGGAGCTTGCTTTATACAAAGTGCCTACAGATGAAATTGCAGAAAAAGTGAAAGTGGAAAGATTGCTTCGCAAGTATGGGGCAAGAGCTGTGGTGATACGGAAGGATTATACCATTTTTGAGGCTACAGGTCAACGGGAGGAAACGGATGAACTGGTTAAAGTATTAGAACCCTATGGTTTGATTGAATTTGTTCGTAGTGGAAGAGTTGCTATTATCAAAGCCAGTAATGGTTTTCATGAAAAGCTAAAAGAATTTGAAAAAAAGGAACCTGCAGATGATGTTGTTGGGAACGAATATTTGAATAAAGGCAAGGAAGTCTTTACTATGTAGATAAGCATTGATAGATTTAGGGATTACTGTATTTGCAATTAAAAATTAATAACAACGAATCTGTTATCCAAAAATCCTCATATCCAAATCAACATTTAAACATTTAAACTTAAATAAGATGGCAAAATTAAATTTTGGGGGAGTTGAAGAAAATGTTGTGACTCGTGAAGAGTTCCCATTAGCAAAGGCGCAAAAAGTTTTAAAAGATGAAGTTGTTGCCGTGATCGGTTACGGTGTCCAGGGTCCGGGGCAGGCTTTGAATCAAAAAGAAAATGGGATCAACGTCATCATCGGTCAAAGGAAAAATTCCAAGTCATGGGATAAAGCGGTACGTGATGGTTTTGTTCCCGGCGAATCATTATTCGAGATTGAAGAGGCTTTGGAACGAGGAACGATTATTTGCTATCTACTGAGCGATGCGGCTCAAATCCAATTATGGCCAACTGTAAAAAAATACCTTACACCCGGCAAAGCCTTGTACTTTTCTCATGGGTTTGGTATTACCTATAACGACCAGACAGGCATTATTCCTCCACCGGATGTTGATGTTTTTCTTGTGGCACCAAAAGGTTCAGGTACTTCTTTACGTAGGATGTTTCTGCAAGGCCGTGGATTGAATAGCAGCTATGCCATTCATCAGGATGCTACAGGCCGTGCATTTGAAAGAGTCGCTGCTCTTGGGATTGCTATTGGAAGCGGTTATTTATTCGAAACCAATTTCAAAAAAGAAGTATACAGTGATCTAACCGGTGAACGCGGTACATTAATGGGCGCCATTCAGGGGATATTTGCAGCACAGTATGAAGTATTACGTCAACGCGGGCATTCGCCATCTGAAGCTTTTAATGAAACCGTTGAAGAGTTAACACAATCGTTAATGCCATTGGTAGCCGAAAACGGAATGGATTGGATGTATGCCAATTGTTCAACAACAGCGCAACGCGGGGCTTTGGATTGGTGGAAAAAATTTCGTGATGCTACATTGCCTGTATTTAATGATCTGTATGATAGTGTTGCCGCAGGCAAAGAAGCTGCTCTGTCAATTGAAAGCAATAGTAAATCCGACTACAGGGAAAAGCTGGAGGTAGAACTGAAAGAGCTCCGGGAAAGTGAAATTTGGCAATCAGGTAAAACAGTAAGAAGTCTACGTCCCGAAAATCAAAAGCCAGAAACCACTGCATCGAAAGAGGAACAAGAAAAAGTTTCCGCATTTCAAACGGCATAATTAAAAGTGTTTATTAGATGTCTATAATCGGCCAGGATACAAAAGAGATTCCAACGCGCTCCTTGAATGGCGTCGGGGGCGTCCTTGATTTTCATAAAGCAGCGGAACGGTTAAAAAAGGTAGTGAATAGGACCCCCTTGGTATTTAATCAGAATCTATCCAGTAAATACCAATGTAATGTATACCTGAAAAGAGAAGATCTTCAGGCGGTGAGATCTTATAAGTTACGTGGTGCATATAATATGATGAGCAGTTTGCCTCCCGAACAAATTCAAAAAGGAGTGGTTTGTGCCAGTGCGGGTAATCACGCACAGGGTTTCGCTTACTCATGCAAGAAACTTAGTGTTAAAGGTGTTGTATTCATGCCCATCATTACGCCCAAACAAAAAGTGAATCAGACAAAAATGTTTGGGGCAGAGAACATCGAGATAAAATTGATAGGGGATACCTTTGATGATTGCGCTGTAGCAGCTAAACAATTCACCGAGGATAATGGGATGACCTTTATTCCCCCGTTCGACGATTATCGCATTATAGAAGGACAGGGTACTGTAGGTGTTGAAATTGCCCAGGATCTGGATGGAATCGATTTTTTATTTATCCCGGTAGGGGGCGGGGGTTTAAGTGCAGGCGTGGGAACCTATTTTAAAACTTTTTCCCCTCATACTAAAATAATAGGACTTGAGCCTGAAGGGGCACCTGCCATGTTCGAGGCCTTGAAAGCAGGACACCCTGTAACATTAGAACATATTGATCGTTTTGTTGACGGTGCGGCAGTTAAAAGAGTAGGTGACATAACATTCTCGATTTGTAAAGACGTTTTGGATGATATGCATTTAGTTCATGAAGGAAAAGTTTGTTCCACCATTTTACGTTTGTATAATGAAGATGCCATTGTAGTTGAACCGGCCGGGGCTTTATCCATTGCTGCTCTGGATGACTATACTGACCAGATATATGGAAAGAATGTGGTTTGTATTTTAAGCGGTAGCAATAATGATATTGATCGAATGCCGGAGATCAAGGAACGTTCGTTGCAATACGAAGGGTTAAAGCATTATTTTTTGATTCGTTTTGCGCAACGACCCGGAGCTTTAAAAGAGTTTGTAAATAATGTTCTTGGGCCTGATGATGATATCACCCGGTTCGAGTACATGCAAAAAACTAATAAAGAAACCGGACCTGCCCTTGTGGGAATTGAATTACAATTTCGTGACGACTATGATCTGCTGATGGCTAACTTGAAAAATTTCAACATTGATTTCTCCGAAATCAATAAGGATGACAAATTATTTGGATACCTGGTGTAGATCGGCTTCGCACTTTATCGGCTTTGCTCGGAAGCGGCTTAGGCCAGTACTGTATTTGCTCACCATTTAAGGGGGAGACATTCAAGGAAAATGTAAAAAATCCGGATTCTAAACCTAATCCTGAGATGTGCGAAATTTATTGAATAAAGTATAGGAAAAAAACGAGTTTTTTTCGTATTTTCATGCCCTTGCCTGCCATATCTCTCTCGATAGACCAATCGAATGCTAACCTTTGTTGAAAATTATTTAAAACTGTGAGAATATGCTAAGCAATCCAGGTTTATACTCTTCCCGATTTGAACATGATGCCTGTGGAATTGGTTTTGTTGCCAACATCAAAGGGAATAAATCCCATCAGCATATTGCAGATGCCCTCACTGTTCTTGAAAATATGGAGCATCGCGGTGCCTGTGGTTGCGAAAATAATACAGGTGATGGTGCGGGTATCCTTATTCAAACTCCTCATGAGTTTTTTTTTGATGAATGTATTAAGCTGGGAATTCATTTGCCTTCCTTTGGAAAATATGGCGTTGCAGTGATATTTTTTCCCCGCGACATCCGCCTCAGGGAAGAATGCCGTGACATATTTAATCGATCTGCTGAAAAACTCGGCCTCGAAATTCTCGCCTATCGTAAAGTTCCGGTTAATCCCGATGGAATCGGAGCCACTGCCTTATCGGTAGAACCCGAGATGGAGCAGGTTTTTATAGCATGTCCCGATCACATCAACAACCCGGAAGATTTTGAAAGAAAGTTATTTGTTCTTAAAAATTATGCTAGCCAGACTATCAATAATACAGTAAAGAAAGATCCGATAGGGTTTTATGTAGTGTCCATATCTTACAAAACGGTTGTATACAAAGGCCAGCTTACAAGCATGCAGGTGCGCCATTATTTTCCTGATCTTAGTAACAAAAGAGTAGTGAGTGCATTTGGTCTTGTTCATTCGCGTTTTGCAACGAATACTTTTCCTTCCTGGAAACTCGCCCAACCCTTTAGATATATCGCCCATAATGGTGAGATCAATACATTACAGGGAAATCTGAACTGGCTTAAAACAAGTGAGAAAGGATTTGTAACTCCCTATTTCAGTAAGGAAGAAATGGATATTTTATTACCAATCGTAACTGAAGGACAATCGGATTCTGCCTGTCTTGATAATATGATTGAACTGCTGGCATTAACGGGCCGCTCCTTACCCCATGTGATGATGATGCTGATACCTGAAGCGTGGGATGGCAATGATCATATGGACCCGGTTAAAAAAGCATTTTATGAATTTCATGCGTCCATGATGGAGCCCTGGGATGGTCCCGCATCCATTTCATTTACGGATGGAAAAATTATAGGCGCTACACTTGACCGTAATGGATTGCGTCCTTCAAGATATTGTGTAACGCATGATGATCGTGTAATCATGGCTTCTGAAACCGGGGTATTGCCAATCGACCCTTTGTTGATTAAGGAAAAGGGAAGGTTACAACCTGGAAAAATGTTTGTGGTAGATATGGAACAGGGACGTATCATCAGTGATGAAGAATTAAAACGGTCCATCTGTTCACAAAAACCGTATGCTGAATGGCTAAATAAATATAAGATCAGGCTGGAAGAACTGCCCGAACCTAGAGTAATGTTTACTCATTTAGAATCCGACCAGGTTTTTAAATACCAGAAAGCGTTTGGTTACTCTACTGAAGACCTCGATACATTAATTGCACCCATGGCACTTGAAGGTAAGGAGCCGATAGGTTCAATGGGAACTGATGTGCCGCTGGCTGTATTAAGTGATCAGCCTCAACACCTGAGTAGTTATTTTAAACAATTGTTTGCCCAGGTAACCAATCCACCGATTGATCCCATCCGGGAAAGAATGGTTATGTCCTTAGCTGCATTCGTGGGTAATAATGATAATCTATTGAATGAAGAACCCCTCAGTTGTCATACTGTTGCCCTTAAACATCCCGTACTCTCCAATCACGAACTTGAAAAAATAAGAAGCATCGATACGGGTATATTTCAGGCGAAGACCCTCCAATGTTACTTCAGGGCCGATGGCAAGCCGGGTTCACTGAAGGCCGGCCTGGATCGCATCTGCCGTTATGCAGTAGACGCTGTGGAAGATGGATTTGAAGTTCTTATTTTAATGGATAGAGCCATTGATTCCGAACATGCTCCCATTCCTTCTCTATTAGCAACGGCTGCCGTTCACCATCACCTGATCCGTAAAGGATACAGGGGGAGAGTAGGTATTATTGTAGAGGCAGGAGATGTTTGGGAAGTACATCATTTTGCTTGCCTGATCGGTTTCGGTGCAACCGCGATTAATCCTTACCTCGCATTATCCACGATCCGTGATATGAAACTGAGTGGTAAAATGCAATCGGATCTCGATGTCGAATATCTTAAAAAGAATTATATAAAAGCGGTAAATGATGGACTATTGAAAGTGTTTTCCAAAATGGGGATTTCAACATTACAATCCTATCAGGGTGCGCAAATATTCGAGATCATAGGTCTTAATAATGATGTTGTTGACAGATACTTTACGGGTGCCACATCACGTATTGGCGGAATGGGCCTTGATGAAATAGCCAGAGAATCACTTTCGAAACATTTTTATGCCTTTAGTAAAAAAGATATTCCTGTTGATCGGTTACCGGTAGGAGGAATATACCAGTGGAAAAGAAAAGGTGAGTTTCACCTATTTAATCCACAAACCATTCACTTGTTGCAATATTCAACAAGGATGAATGATTACAATGCTTTCAAGAAATATTCTAAACTGGTGAATGAACAAAGTGAGAAAGCGGCAACCTTAAGAAGTTTATTCCAATTCAAACGAAACAGGTCATCAATATCTATAGATGAAGTTGAACCCGCTGAAAATATTTATAAGCGCTTCGCTACTGGAGCCATGTCTTTCGGATCCATATCCTGGGAAGCGCACACTACCCTCGCCATTGCAATGAACCGGCTAGGTGGTAAGAGTAATACCGGGGAAGGAGGTGAGGATGAAAGACGTTACGAACGATTACCCAATGGCGATTCGATGCGCTCTGCCATAAAACAGGTTGCATCGGCACGATTTGGTGTAACCAGTTATTATCTTACTGAGGCAGATGAATTACAAATAAAAATGGCTCAGGGTGCCAAGCCCGGCGAAGGCGGCCAGTTACCAGGTCATAAAGTGGATGAATGGATTGGCAAAACCCGGCATTCAACACCCGGAGTAGGATTAATTTCTCCACCACCCCACCATGATATTTATTCTATTGAAGATTTAGCCCAGCTAATATTTGATTTAAAAAATGCTAACAGGAATGCCCGTATAAATGTGAAATTAGTATCTAAAGCCGGAGTAGGTACCATTGCTGCCGGTGTTGCAAAAGCAAAGGCAGATGTAGTATTGATTTCCGGTCATGATGGAGGAACCGGTGCTTCACCAATCAGTTCTATTAAGCATGCCGGTTTGCCATGGGAGTTAGGTCTTGCTGAAACTCATCAAACACTGGTTAAAAATAAATTGCGCAGCAGGGTGGTGGTACAGGCTGATGGTCAAATGAAAACAGGACGTGATATAGCCATCGCTGCCTTACTGGGTGCAGAAGAATGGGGAGTTGCAACGGCAGCACTTGTAGTGGAAGGATGTATTATGATGCGGAAATGTCATTTAAATACATGCCCTGTTGGAGTTGCTACCCAGGATCCTGAATTGCGTAAGAGATTTTCTGGAAATGCTGACCATGTCGTAAATCTGTTCAAGTTCTTAACCCAGGAATTGCGCGAAATTATGGCTGAATATGGATTCCGTACCATCAATGAAATGATCGGTCAGGTTGATTGCCTTGAACCGAGGGAAAACATTTCTCATTGGAAATATAAAAAATTAGATCTGGCACCAATCCTGTATAAGGAACCTGCCTCCTACTACACCGGATTGTATAATAGCGAGCAGCAGGATCATGGTCTTGATAATGTATTGGATTGGAAATTATTGGAAACGGCAAAGCCGGCCTTGGATCTCCAACAAACCGTAAAAGCCGATTTTAATATCAGGAATACAGACCGGACTACAGGTACTATATTATCAAATGAGATTACTAAAATCTACAAAGCTGTTGGGTTACCGGATAATACCATTCATTATAAATTTAAGGGAACTGCCGGGCAAAGTTTTGGCAGTTTCAATACCACCGGAGTTACCCTGGAGCTTGAAGGCGATGCCAATGACTATTTTGGTAAAGGACTCAGTGGTGCCAGGCTTATTATTTATCCCCCCAAACAAGCAACGTTTGTCCCTGAAGAAAATAGCATTGTTGGAAATGTTGCTTTTTATGGGGCAACTTCCGGTGAGGCCTTTATTCGTGGCAAAGCTGGTGAACGTTTTGGCGTGCGAAATTCAGGAGCGGATGTAATAGTAGAAGGAGTGGGTGATCATGGGTGTGAGTATATGACTGGGGGGCGCATCATTATTTTAGGTGGAACCGGAAGAAATTTTGCAGCAGGAATGAGTGGGGGAGTGGCTTTCGTTTATGATGTAAAGGCTCAATTTGGAGCACTTTGCAATAAGGAAATGGTTGATCTTGATATTCTGGACGAGGAAGACATTCAGTGGTTACATTCAATGATTTCAAAACATTATCAATATACAGGAAGCACGGTAGCCAAATTTTTATTAGACGATATTGAAAATCAGCTTAAGAATTTTGTAAAGGTTTTCCCAAAGGATTACAAACGTGCTCTAATAGAGAAGAAGGAAAGAGAGAAAGTGAATGTGTAATAAGCCTGATTATTCCCAAAAATTATCTATAAACAACCAGTGAGTAAACCAAAGCTGCTATGGGCAAACCAACCGGGTTTTTAGAATTTACACGTGAGTTACCGGAGAAACAACCGGTAAAGGAACGTTTACAACATTTTAATGAATTTATTGAAAGATATAAAGACTCAAAGCTCAATCAACAGGCAGCGCGCTGCATGAATTGCGGCATTCCATTTTGTCATCATGGATGCCCGTTAGGAAATATAATTCCCGAATTTAATGATGCTGTTTACAGGCAACAATGGAAGGAAGCCTACGACATATTAATTTCTACTAATAATTTTCCCGAATTTACCGGAAGAATTTGTCCTGCACCTTGCGAAAGTGCTTGTGTACTGGGCATTAATCAACCTGCCATTGCGATAGAAGAAATTGAAAAGCATATTATTGAAATCGCTTTTGATAAAGGTTTTGTCAAATCGCGGAAACCGAATGTGAGGACAGGTAAAAGAATTGCTGTAGTTGGATCAGGGCCTGCTGGTCTTGCTGCAGCAGCACAGTTAAACTATGCCGGTCATTTGGTAACGGTGTTTGAAAGGGATGATATGCCAGGAGGTCTGTTACGGTATGGCATTCCTGATTTTAAACTAGAAAAATGGGTAGTTGAACGACGCATCCATTTGATGGAAGAAGAGGGCGTATTATTTAAATGTAATGCCAATGTAGGTGTGAATGTTCGTATTAATGATCTATTGAGAGAATTTCATGCAATTGTTTTAGCAGGGGGTTCAACTATTCCCCGGGATATTAATATAGCCGGTAGAGAGTTGAAAGGGATTTATTTTGCTATGGAATTTTTAAAACAGCAAAATAAGTATAGTTCGAATAATTTTAAAGAAAATGGCCATCATCGTTTAATCGCTACTAATAAAAATGTGGTTGTAATTGGCGGTGGAGATACCGGAAGTGATTGTGTAGGCACCTCAAACCGTCATGGCGCGGTATCGGTTACTCAATTTGAATTACTTCCAAAACCACCAGATTCAAGAACCCCTTATATGCCATGGCCATCCTATCCAATGGTTTTGAAAACTTCATCTTCACAAGAAGAAGGTGTAGAGAGAAAGTGGGCTGTTGCTACAAAAGAGTTCATAGGAGACGAAAATGGGAATTTGAAAGGATTGACAATTGTGGAGCTGGAATGGAAATTAATGGATGATGGAAAGCCTGCCCAATTCGTTGAAGTTCCGGGAACCGAGCGTGAAATAGCTTGCGAACTGGCATTATTGGCAATGGGCTTTCTGCATCCCCAGCATGAGGGGATGATACAGGAAATGGGGGTGGAACTCGATGATCGGGGTAATGTAAAAGCATCTGAGAAAAAATACAGTACCAGTATACCGAAGGTCTTTTCTGCTGGTGATATGCGAAGAGGCCAATCTTTAGTTGTATGGGCAATCAGCGAGGGAAGAGAATGTGCGCGCAAAGTGGATGAATATTTAATGGGATCGTCAATTCTGGAATCCAAGGATGATAATTTAATTGCACAATTATAAAGCCATTGATTAAAAAAGAAGCCACCGGAGACGGTGGTTTTTTTTGCAAGTACATTTTATATTAAAAAATATTAAATCTATTGTATTTGATATGATTTAAAATATATATTCCTTAATTTAGTGCTTTAATCATTACATTAACTTTTTTATTAATTTATCACCCCAAAATTAACAGGAATGAAAAAACTCACAATCAAACAGATTGCTCCGTTTTTGGTGTTGACTGTAGTGGCTCTCGCGGCTATGTTCGTTAAACCTGAAGCTGATTATGTTCCCGGTGCAAATGATCCCCAATACAGCTCCGCTGATATTGCGTGGGTTTTAGTATCTACTGCATTGGTATTTTTAATGACTCCCGGATTGGCCTTTTTCTACGGGGGAATGGTTCATCGTAAGAATGTAATTTCTACAATGATAAAAAGCGTTGTAGCCGCTGGTGTTGTAGGAGTTTTATGGGTTGCAGTCGGATTTAGCTTAAGCTTTGGAGACTCCCTCGGAGGTTTAATTGGTGATCCATCCACATACGCCTTTTATAAAGGCGTCAAGTCTGGTGCTGCATGGCCTTTAGCAAACACCATCCCGTTAACTTTGTTTTCGTTGTTTCAATTAATGTTTGCCATTATAACTCCAGGTTTAGTGGTAGGTGCTGTTGCTGAAAGAATTCGTTTTACTTCTTACATTTTATTTATAGTGTTATTCAGTTTGCTGATTTATGCGCCAGTGGCCCATTGGTCATGGCATCCTGAAGGGTTTTTAGCGAAAATGGGGGCATGGGATTTTGCAGGAGGAACAGTTGTTCATATCACTGCGGGATGTGCAGCACTTGCTGGAGCATTGGTATTAAAAAGAAGAAAATCCCATATTGAACACAGAGAAATTCCACCTGCTAATGTCCCTTATGTTTTAATTGGTACGGGCCTGCTATGGTTTGGATGGTTCGGGTTTAATGCCGGATCAGCTGTAGGAGCCTCCCCATTAGCTGTAAATGCATTTGGAACCACCAATACCGCTGCCGCAGCTGCGGGTTTAGCATGGATGTTTTTTGATGTAGTGAAAGGAAAGAAGCCCTCGGTGCTTGGATTTTGTATTGGTGCCGTTGTAGGGTTGGTTGCAATTACTCCTGCTGCAGGTTATGTAGGGATTCCACAAAGTATTTTAATTGGTGTAGTTGCTGCCCTGATTTCAAATATTGCAGTGGGTATCAAACAAAGATCAAGATTAGATGATACATTGGATGTATTCCCTTGTCATGGAATTGGGGGTATGGTTGGAATGCTAATGACTGGTGTATTTGCTAACCAGTTAGTTCATGGAATAAAAGACGGTCCTGAAGGATTATTTTATGGCAATGCTGCATTTTTCTTCACCCAATTAAAAGCGATGGCAATTGTAGCAGTTTATAGCTTCACGGTTTCTTTCCTTATTTTCAAATTCATAAACTTTATTCTTCCATTACGTGTTACTTCTGAAGAGGAAGAACTTGGACTCGATGCAAGCCAGCACAATGAAAAATACCTGCAGGGCACCTTGCTGGTAAAAAATGGTAATGGCAAGTTGGATGAAACAGAAATAGAAAAAGGTACAGTAGCTAAAACGAACTTCTGATAAAAGTTCATTAAACCGTACCCTTTCCTTTAACACTTAAAATCTATAGTAATGTTACAAAAAATTTTTGCAACGGGCATCGTTTTGTCTTTTTTTGTTAATGGTTTTTCGCAGGAGGTAGCAGTTGCTCAGACACCTACTTCTGCAGTTGATTCAGTTATTATAGCTCCCGAAGAAGAAAAAAAACCCGCATTGTCAATTACTGGCGGTGCAGACGTTTACTACCGGTATGATTTTGCCAAAACACGATATAATAATCTTACCAGCTTCACCAATTCACACAATACATTTGAATTGGGAATGGCCACTGTTAAACTAGAGCATAAAACAGATAAGGTTGGTATTGTAGCAGATCTCGGGTTTGGTAAAAGAGCCCAGGAGTTTGCATACAATGATCAGGGTATACTTGCAGCTATTAAGCAGTTGTATGTATCGTATTCACCCGCCGCCTGGGTTAAATTTACGGCTGGAAGCTGGGCAACTCATGTAGGATATGAGCTTGTAGATGCCCATCTTAACCGTAATTACAGTATGTCATATATGTTTACTAATGGACCCTTTTTTCATACGGGAGTAAAGGCAGATTTTACCGCGGGTAAACATGGTTTTATGTTGGGGATAGCAAATCCAACAGATTATAAATATGTTCCGGACGGCCAAATAAACAGGAAGGCATTTCTGGCACAATACAGTGTGGCCATTACTGATAACTTCAAAGCGTATCTAAATTATGTTAGTTCCCAGGCTCCTCTAGACTCTTCCAAAAGCAGTCAGTTTGATCTTGTTTTAACAGGCAAAGTCAGTGACAAATTTAACATTGGATTTAATGGAACTGTAAATAGCATGAAGTTCCGGCAAATTAATAAGTATACTGATTCAGAAAGCTGGTGGGCATCTGCGTTATATCTTAATCTAGATCCAACAAGTGCATTTGGACTTACACTAAGGGGAGAGTATTTCAGCGATAAAAACAGTTTGAAAATGTTTAGCTCCTATTTAGATGGCGGAAGCATTTTCGCTACCACATTATCAGCTAATTTTAGAATTCACTCTTTTATTATTATTCCTGAATTCAGGGTTGATAGTGGCACTGAAAGCATTTTCCAGGATAAAAACGGTGCTTCCAAATCATCTGCTGCAAATTTTCTGATCGCTGCAGTCTATGCGTTTTAATTTTATAAGATGAATGTTGAGTTTTGTATTGTAATGATTAAACGGTGCTCCTCCACGAGCACCGTTTGTTTTATAGAAATATTCTATTGCATTTAGTTTTACTGCATCCTGTCTATATAGTTTTCACCCTCTCCCGGCGAAAGGACTGCGAATTCTTTATATCTTTTATGCACATCAATAATCTCTGTAAGTGCTATGGCAACCAGGTCTTTATTCTCCCATAGTTGTAAACATTCAACTTTATAAAACAGCCTGCTTTATAACTTATTTGTCCGGACATAAGTATCCTCATCAGAAAAAAAGGGGTTGTTCTTACAATCCTATTACTTTGGTAAGCTGTTCAATTTTTGGTATGCTTGTTCCACCTTTTTTGAGCGTTCTTCTTTAATTAAATTATAAAAGCCCATGGTGCCATGCGATATCTAAGCAGAATTTCGGCCGGCGTTAATGATTCCAAATGAACAGCGTATTACCAGCTTTTCGTAATTCTCTTTAACAGGGTTTGAAACAAGTTGTTCCTCCATATCCCTTATGCGGGTCATGGCAAACTGTTGAATTGTAGTAAGTGGCAAAACGATCCTTTCACGCATCTGAACCGATAATTGTTCGATGGGATAGTCTGCCATTAATTCATTTTTGCCTGATAGCTTGAAAAGATAACGTTCGGTTAGTTCATATTCCTTATAAATCATATTCCAGATTTCCCCGTATTGAGGATGGTGTGCAAGGTGGGCGGTAAGTGGAAAAAAACATTTTTTCATTGCCATTTCACAGTTATCAATAAGTGTTTTAAAGAAAAGCGAATCATGATATAGTTTTTTGATTTCAGGAAGCTTTCCTTTTCTATCCAGTGACTGCACTGCAGTTCCAACTCCATAATAGCCAGTTACATTTTGTTTTAGCTGACTCCAGGCCCCCACAAATGGAATAGCACGAAGATCTTTTAGATTCAAAACTGATGAAGTACCTCTCTTTGCAGGACGGCTTCCAATATTGGTATCGCTATAAAACTTTAAAGGGCTAATGAACGAGAGATAGCGCATAAAATCGGGGTGATTTTTCAATTCGATATATGATTTAAAGCTCTCATCGGCCAGTTCCTGTAATAGCTTTTCTTCAAAGGGTTCAAGTGTTGACGGTTTGTTAGATAATACCCCGTTCGTTATACCTGCATTTAATAGTTGCTCAATATTATATTGCGCTGAATCAATCGTCCCAAAGTTGGAGCTTACAGTTTGCCCTTGAATTGTCAGTTGAATCTGTTCATTTGATATATTGTTGCCCATGGAAGCATAAAACTTATGTGTTTTCCCTCCACCACGCGCAGGAGGTCCACCACGGCCATCAAAAAATACCACCTCAACATTGTGTTCTCTTGAAATACGGGTAAGTTCCTCCTTTGCTTTGTAGATACTCCAGTTGGCCATAAGGTAACCGCCATCTTTGGTGCCATCCGAAAACCCAACCATAATGGTTTGCCTGTTAAGTCTTCGTTGCAGATGTTCCTGGTAATCTTTGTTCTGATATAAGGCTACCATAATTGCACCAGCTTGCTGAAGGTCTTCAACAGTTTCAAATAAAGGAACAATATCAATGTTTAATTCCTCTTTTTCCCACCCTCCTAATAAAAAGAGGCCATATACTTCAAGTACATTTAATGCACTGTTACATTGACTAATGATATAACGGTTGCAGCCCTCCGAACCATTAGATTGCTGTATTTGTTTGATAGTTCTGATACACGCAATGGTATCTTTAATGACTCCCTCATACAAATTTTCATCAGTATTACCTTTTGCAGAGGTAAGCAGGTGCATTTTTTCAGTGCCGGTGAGGGATCCATAATTTGAGGGTAATAAGGATTGTTTTTCAGCGATAGTAGTTAAAACTATATTATGAACAGAACTTTCCTGACGAACGTCTAATGCAGCAAAATGCAAACCGAATACATTCACTTTACTGATCAGGTTGTCAACAAGGTAAAGGAATAATGAATTGTGCTGATGAATTAAGATATCACGTATATGGGAAAGGGCCGATAAAATATCATCTTTTGATAAGTTGGTTCTATGGCCGGGAATGAAAATATTTTCGTACAATTTAATTTCCAAATCTGCAAGGATGTGATCGACACCTTTAAAAGTAAGCCGCCGTTTTAACCGTCGAACATCGATGTAATAGCATTTTATAATGGATCCCCGTAGCGCCTCGGCTACTTTTAAAGTTATATCTGCAGTTACATGGGGATTTCCATCCCGGTCGCCACCCGGCCAGAATCCCATCGTAATAACCGGATTATTTTTAGATATCGCCTGAGGAAACTGAAGTCGGATAAAAGAAATTATCCTTCCCGCTGCTGCATAAAAGACATTTTCCAAATACCAGATCAAACTGACAGCCTCATCGTATGGAGTTGGCTTTTGTTTATTTAAGAAAGCGGTTTTGCCTAATTGCTGCAAATACATGTTAACCTGCGACGCGTTATTGTCGGCCAGGGCTTTGGATAAATCATTTATAATTCCAAGTACAGAGCCAGGATAAAATTGGGTAGGATGCGCGGTTAATACTAACCGAATGGCAAAATTGCTCAGCCTGGCCGCAAGGCCTTGTTGTTTATTTGCTGATACAATCTCAGAAGCAAGATGCTTAAGTGTACCGACCCCACTCATGTCGTTCACTTCTTTAAAAGCAGCATCCTCCAGGGCATCGAACAGCACTACTTGTCGTTCGACATACTGGATAAATCTAAATAACAAATCAAGCTTATCACGCTCATTTGAGAAAGAAGTATGTTTTTGAAAAAATTCCTCGATTATCTGTACAGGACTAAGCTTTTTCTTATATCCCTCCTCGCAATTGTTTAAAAACAATGACAACATAATGCCGGTTTTTTCTATGCGATGGAAAGGGAGAGAAGTAAATAAGCTATTATATAATTGGAACTTAATGCCAACGAAGTTCTTGAACTGCTGTAAAGGAGCAGAGGTTGAATGGTCCATTTAATGCTGAATTATATCTAATTGGAATAATCAATTGGCAAGTATCTGCCGTTGAAATTACGGAAACCAAGTGAAAAACGGATAGGCTTAATAAAATTGATTCAATGGATAGTCTGCCCCATCATTTGAATAGATTGTAAGTAATTGTAGAATAACATGCGCAGCAAAATAAATTTAAGGATTTAATATTATGGCAGGGATTTTTCAATGAATATGAATTATATACCACGTTAAATCTCGCATATGATAACTAATGAAAACAATTCCATGCCTTATATGAAGAGTCTTTCCAGCTGTTTGAACAAAATGGTACTGGATGGCTATTCAGCCGATTTTAAAGCTACTGACGAAGGTCTATATGCACTCGAAACACATATAATCTATTCCCCGTCAGAAGTTGCAGTGGTTAATTTTTACCGTTTTGAAGGACCTTCGAGTCCTGAAGATAACGCAATACTATATGTCATTGAAACGAGCGATGGAGTTAAAGGCACTTTAATAGATGCTTATGGCACCTATTCGGATCCATACGTTGACCGCTTTATTAAGAATGTAGAAGATATTCATAAGAAGATAACAATTAAAGAAAAGGGTCTAACTCATTAAATACACACTGGTTTAGTAAGGATAAGTACTTCCCCGTGATAATGGATGAATTTCGATTGATGAAATCATAATATTATTCTATTAAGTACTACTTCCGTCGGATGATACCACTCAGTAATGATATAATGGCTAAAACAAGTAGTATATGAATTAAACCTTTAGCACTGTATAGGAACACACCTAAAAGCCATCCAATTAAGAGTATTAATGCGATAACGTACAATATGATTCTCATAAATTATTTTATTAGTAATATTGACTGTAACCTACTTCATAAAAATCTGCACTATAAACTTATTAAGAATTCAAGAAATCGGTGAAGGGAAAGATATTCTACATTTAAATAAAACCGTATTTGGTTGTATGTTTATTGATTTTGAATCATTGGGATATGAATCAAATTAAACTGTATTTACGCGTTTTCAAAAAAGCCTTTTTAGGTTTTATAGACGATAATGCATTTAAACTAAGTGCAGCATTATCTAATTATACCATATTTGCCATGGGACCCTTATTACTTATAATCATGTCCCTGGCGGGAATATTTTTTGGCAAACAAGCCGTTCAGGGAAAGATATACGGCCAGATTAATGGGCTTGTTGGTAATGATGCAGCTATACAGGTGCAGAGCATTATTCAGAATATAAGTCAGTCTCAAAATGGAACGATTGGTACCATCATAGGAGTTATTATTTTAATAATAGGTGCCACGGGTGTTTTTACTGAAATACAGGATTCCATTAATTATATATGGTCTGTAAAAGCAAAGCCTAAAAAAGGGTGGTTGAAATTTCTTATAAACCGACTTATTTCTTTTTCATTGGTTGTTAGTATGGGTTTCATATTATTAGTTTCATTAATTATTAATGCTTTGATGGATGTTTTAAGCGAGGGGTTGCGGCGATTTTTTAAAGATTACACAATCTATTTTTTTTATATTGTTAATATCCTGATCATATTTGTGATTATTACAGGCTTATTCGCGGTAATTTTTAAGGTGCTTCCCGATGCAAAAATAAAATGGAAGGAAGCCTTAATTGGAGCAGCGTTCACGGCAGTATTATTCCTGCTTGGAAAATTTGTCATTGGCTATTATTTAGGGCGATCTGATATGGGTATCACTTTTGGAGCAGCTGCCTCGATCGTCATCATATTATCCTGGGTATATTACTCTTCCTTAATCCTGTACTTTGGTGCAGAGTTTACGAAAGCATATGCTATTGAAACTGGTAGCGGTATTATGCCATCTGACACTGCCGTTTTTATTATTAAGAAGGAAGCTAAGGAAATTCCAGTATCTTATCTTGATACCTGACAAACCAGCTCATTATCCAGGATTGATGCCCATACCCCTTGCAGTTAGCGGTGAACGGGGAGAAGCAAACAGTGACCTTGCCCTGTGAAAAATGGGTAAGCTTTGTTATACCAGGTTCAACATTATTATTGAATACATATTGCAAAATAATTTTTAAAACTTATCATGGCACAAGATTCGTAGCAAATAAAAACGAAGATATGTAGGAATCAGAATACAAAACGAGTCTTAAGTGGTGAAATTAATTTCTAAACCTGACTAGAATTTTGGGTCATATTCAATCATTTATTAATCTATAATCTATCAGTATCATACTTAATTCTCTGATAATGCACCTAAAAGGAATTAAAGTTTTAAATTTATTTCGGTTAAAGTAAACTTACAGGTTGCGTATGCTTACTATATCACTTGAGGTAATGGAAGATCATAGCTAATTACAGTTTAAACCCTTTATTATGAGTCAACAATTGAGCAGCGAAGATGCTGTAAAAAAATTTAAAGAATTAGTGGATAGCGTAAATATTTGCATGTTTACAACTCTGGATGATGCAAATGATATTTTTAGTCGCCCGATGTCTACTGTAAAAATAGATGACGAAGGAAATGCATGGTTCTTTACAAACGAATTTTCTGAAAAGATTCAGGAGGTATCCAGGGATAATTCTGTTACTCTTATATATGCTCATCCGGGAAAGAATGTTTATGTTTCAGTGAAAGGTTCCTGTACAATCATTTTGAATAAAAAGCAGATCGAGGAATTCTGGAATCCTTTACTGAAAGCATGGTTCCCATTAGGCATCGATGACCCCAAACTTTGCCTTGTAAAAGTAACTACCGAAGACGCCCATTATTGGAATAGCCATTCCAGTAAAATGGTGGTGTATTTTAAAATGCTTAAAGCTATTGCGAATAAAGAGAAATATGAAGAAAAGGACGCGGGAAAACTTAAATTAAGCTAGTTGACTTTCCCCTTATCAAAATATCAGGAAGCTTTTCTTTTTTTAGTTTCCAGACTTGCTTTTAATTGTTCCATCAAATCTTTAGACTTTGAGTGAACAACACGCATCGTAGGTACAGGTATTTTTTTACCTTTTGCTTTTGCTTCAATCAGTTTCATTAATTCATCTGAATAAGTGTCTTTGTATTTTGAAATATCAAATTTAGTAGAGGATAATTGTTCAATTAATGCAATAGCCATTTTTAATTCTGCAGGTTTACTTTCGGAATCGGGAATTTCAAGCCCTTCAGGTTTCCGAATTTCCTGGTCATAACGAATTTTTTGAAGAATTAAAATATCACCTGCAGGTTTGATTAAGCCGAGGCTTTCTTTCGTTCTCAAAACAAAGCTGGCAAGACCTGTTTTGCCTGTTTTTTTCAAAGCATCACGTAACAATCCATACGCTTTCGTACCTGCCTTTTGGGGTTCGAGGTAATAAGGTGTTTCAAAATATATGGTATCAATTTTTTCTTCATCAACAAATTCCGCAATTTCTATAATTTTAGTCTTTTCAGGGCTTGCTTTTTTGAAATCTTCATCATCAAGAATAACATATTGTCCCTCTAAATTGAAGGCTCTCACAATATTTGCCCATTCCACTTCTTTTCCAGTTTTTTCATTCACGCGTTTAAAACGGATATTGGAATGATCTTTTTTATCGAGCATATCAAGATCCAGGTCGCTTTGTTGTATAGCGCTAAAAAGTTTAACTGGTATATTAACCAATCCAAAACCAATCGCGCCACTCCATATTGAACGCATAATATATATTTTGATAATGAATTTAAACTTTCATGCCACTAAGCCATCCAAAGGTCGATTTTAGGCAGAAATGTAGAAATCGCTCTACGTAATTATCTTGACTTAAGATTATATATCCGGTTTACAAAAAGGTACGGTATTTGGTAAATATGAATCAATCAAATCAAACACTATGAAATTAAAAATCATTCAATTAAGGTACATTATTCTTTTCGGGGGTATCCTATTGTTCTCAGTTATTTCCGGCTATGGGCAGGAACAAAAAACATCTAACGATCAGCATTTAACCCCAAAAATTGGAGTAAAAGGAGGAATTAATTTTACGAATTTGTATGTTGATGACGTGAAAGATGAGAATATGAAACTGGGTTTCAATCTGGGTCTTTTTGCAAAGATGCCAGTAACGCGTGGGCTATCCATTCAGCCAGAAATATTATATAGTGTTAAAGGATCCACAGTTACTTATGGTATTTTGAGTGGTAATGAATATCGATTTAACCTCAATTATGTGGAACTGCCTCTATTGGCGGTTATTAATGTTGGTAAGAATTTTAATTTACATGCCGGCGGATATGCCGCCTATTTAGCCCAGGCAAATATTAAAAAGGAGAATGATGGTCCAAATGATCAAATTGCAGATTTTAATGAAGACGATTTTAATCGATTCGATTATGGATTGGTTGGGGGATTGGGAATCGATGTTGAAAATGTTACCATTGGAGCTCGTTACACTTATGGATTGAAAGAGATTGGTAAATCTGGAAATTTTGCCAGCCTGGCATTAAAAAATTCTAAGAACAGCGTAATTAGTTTATATATCGGATTTGGATTTTAAATCAAGGACGGTCACAGGCAATAAATCCCGGTCATCCGGGATTTATTTTTTTGATTATGCCTTTGGGAAAGTAATGGTAAAAAATGTACCTCTTCCTAAAGCTGAAGCAACTTCTATGCGTGCTTTGTGTGATTGTAAAATATTTAAGGTGGCTGCAAGCCCTAATCCCAAGCCATTTCTTTTGGAGGTAAAATAGGGTTCGAAGAGACGGGATAAATTCTCTTCACTGATGCCGCTCCCATTATCATTAATTTTTATTGTATGATGATGACTATCCGAATCAACAATAATTTCCAGCAGTCCTTTTTCTTCTTCCATCGCTTCTATAGCATTTATGATGATATTTAAAAAGGCAATTTTAAGTTTTCCAGGATCCGCCATAATCCAGGCGGGATCATTAGAATAACGGATTTGTAATTTTACTCTTTGCAAAGTAAGACGGTCGAGAGCAATCGCAACACTTTCATCCATGATAGCCTGTAAGGGTCTCTTCTCCATGTACATTTCTGCAGGTCGTGAAGAATTCAATAATTCAGTTATAATATCTCCAATCCGTTTACTATTACGTTGGATTATTTCGAGATAAATATTATTTTCTGCGTTAGGCTGTAACTCGTGGATGAGTTGTTCAACAGATAAATTGATATTATTTAATGGATTTCTAACTTCATGTGCCAGCGTTTGTACCAGTCTGCCCGCAGAGGCGAGTTTCTCAGCCTGTAAAGTAGCCTTTTCGGCTTTTTTAATATGCGTAATATCATGGATCATCCCATGAATATATTTTAACCCATCAGTTTCTGTTGATAAAGACAAAATACAGTTCTTTTTTTCACCATCTTTTGTAATTAATTCCGCCTCCCAATCATATAACATTCCCTTTTCCTGTAATTGTTGGCGAATAAACAGGCCTTCTTCGGGGCTTAGGATCTTATAAAGACTGAGCTTCAATAATTCCTGTTTTGGATATTTCAATAAATGAGAGGCTGCATCATTGACGTCTATAAATTGCAATTCTTCTGTGGCTCTTATGACAGCATCTTTTGACCTTTCAAAAATAGTTCTGTATTTCCTTTCATTGTGGCGTAATGCTTTTAAAGTTGAGCATCTTTCTAATGAGTACCGGATGCATCGCTCGACCTTTTCAACTGTTAATTCAGATTTAACCAGGTAGTCAGTAGCTCCAGCCTGCATTGCCTCCCTGTCAATGGCCTGGGTACCTTTTCCGGTAAGCAAAACTATAGGCTCATCACAGTGATGTGCAACTGCCTGTTTGATCAAATCAAGGCCTGTTTTTGCACCTAAATAATAATCAACAAAATACAAGTCATAAAGGTGTGAATCTACCTTCTCCAGGGCTTCATTATATTTATAGCACCAGTCGATATGAAATTTTTTATCATTTATTCGCCTGATATAATCACTGGTAAGAAGAAAATCATCTTCATCGTCATCTATAATTAATATGCGGGTAATATCTGATGCCATAATTATATTATTGTTTCTCGGGTAGTAAAATGCTAAATGTGGCTCCCTTGCCAGGGGCACTTTCTGCGTATATTATACCATTGTGGTTATCTACTATTTTTTTACAGATTGCTAAGCCAATGCCCGATCCGGGATATTCGGATTTGCCATGAAGTCGTTGAAAAATTTGAAATATTTTAAAGGCATATTCCTGTTCAAACCCAATGCCCAAATCCGTCACCTTGATTTTATAATATTGTTTGTCCTCAGTTAGAAAATGATCATTTTTTTCTTTATCTGAAAGTACTTCACTGGTAATTTTTATTATTGGTTGTTCTGATGGTTTCCGGAATTTGATGGCATTTGATAGAAGGTTTGTGAACAATTGCTTCATTTGTGAATGATATATTGATACCGAAGGCAGCAATGAACAATGTATTATAGTATTTGTTTCTTCAATTTTTAATTCCAGGTCTGTCAATACTTCCTTTATAATAACATTCAGATCAATTTTTTCAAGAGTATGATTGTGCCTTGTAGTCCTGGAAAACTCCAGGAGATTATCAATTAGTAGCCGCATATTTTGCGTTGCCGCAAGAATGCGTTTCAAATACAATTGCCCTTCCTCCCCAATCTCATTGAACGCCTTTTCCTGTAAACGTTCTCCAAAGGCAGTGATCTTTCTTAAAGGCTCCTGTAAATCATGAGAAGCTATGTATGCAAATTCTTCGAGCTCTTTATTGGACCGATCAAGTTCTTCAATTTTATGCTGTAAGTTTTTTTCGTAATCTTTCAAGCGCGTGATATCTCTTGTAATTCCTACGATTTTGCGTGGCTGTCCCTTTATCAGGCTTTCTATTTTGCCATATGTTTCCAATCTCTTCACTATTCCTTTCTTGGTCCGGATGGATGTTTCAAGTGTATAGTTATCCTTGGTTTGTAAAGCAATATTTAATTTTTCTCTTGCAGCTAGAATCTCCGATTCTGCCAAATGAATTTTATAAAAATCTTCATCCAGTTTTATTTTTTCTTTATCACTTGTGGGATCGTACCCATACAAAAGGTACATTCCATCAGACCAATGCAATTCCTTAGTAGATAAATCCATTTCGAACGAACCGAAATCAAGAATTCTTTCTTTTTCAATCATCAATTCTTTATATTCTGCAAGATTATCTTTTAGTTCCTGTTGTTCTCTTTGTAAAAGCATTTGCTCTGTAATATCATGCGTAACTACGATTAATTTAATAACGCCACCGCCCGGGGTAGAAAGTACTCTTCCTCGTGCGGAAACTATTTTTGCTTTTTTATCTTTTGTTATGACGGTAAAAGTACTTTCGAATTCCGATTTATTAGAGAGAGCATTTTCAATTGCGCTGTCCAAGTCTTTTGCATCAAACTCTGCAACGTGTTGAATAAAACTGTCTTTTGAAAATTTTGAGGTAAGATCATTCTCCGTATAACCAAGTAAAGTGCATAAACCGTCCGACCATTCTACTTTATTATTTGGAATATCCCATGTCCAGGTACCAAAATGCAACAATTTTTCTGTTTCATTTAGTAAATCTTTCGAGACTTTTACCTCTTCTTCTATTTGCAATTCATGTGTGATATCCTGTGCTACAAAAAGCACCTTTGCTGGATTTCCAGAATCATTTCTGTGTAAGATTGTTCCCTGGGTACGAAAATAACGCCAGGTTCCTATTTTATGATTAAAGCGGGATTTGTAACTATGGGTATTATTACCATGTAAGAAACTACATTTCTCAAGTTCTTTTTGGACAAGGGAAATATCATCTTTAAAAACGAACTTCATAAAATCATTATCCCATTGTTCCGCTTCTTCATATGAATAACCTAATAAAGTGGCATGCTGTTTATTGATAAACTGAATTTTTTTTTCTTCAGTATCATAAACGTATACTATGGCGGGAAAAATATCGGCAATTTTTTGTTGGAATTCGTCCCTACTATCGCCAGATTTAAAAAGTGATTTTATGTAACTCACATCCTGGGGTTCGGTTTGCATACAGTTTAGTGGTTATTGAATTCCTGATACTGCTTCATTTTATTGTACAATGTTTTACGATCAATATTTAAAAGTTTTGCAGCCTTGCTTTTATTAAAATTTGCCTGTTTTAAGGCTTCAATGATCATTTCATATTCTGCATCTATACTTGCAGCTTTTAAGGTTGTTTCGTCTAAGACTGTTCTTCCAGGGCTGGCTGTAGTTACAGATTGCTGAACAACTATGGATGCTGCAGGTTCGCCTGGGTTTTCAAAAGAAAGCTTGTTAAAATTCGTTATCTCAAATGGCAGCGAGCGGTCTTCAATATAATCTCCATCCGTTAATAAGGTAGCCCGTTTAACAACATTCTTTAATTCCCGAAGGTTCCCGTACCATACATAACTTTTAAAAATATCCTCCACTTCCTGTGAAAATCCTTTAATTCGCTTGTTCAGTTCATCATTAGTTAGTTGCAGGAAATGCCTGGCAAATACCATGATATCTTCTTTCCTGTCGCGCAATGGAGGAATAGTCATACTAAACTCGTTAAACCTGTGGAAAAGATCTTCACGAAATTTTCCTTTTTTTGACGCTTCCCATAATGGTTCATTGCTTGCAATGATGATTCGTACATCCAGATCTATATCCCTTGTGCCGCCTACACGCCGCATTCTTCTTTCCTGTACCACGCGTAATAAAGAAACCTGGATATCATAAGATAAATTGGCAATCTCATCGAGGAATATCGTGCCTCCGTTTGCTAATTCAAAACTTCCCGTCTTTTGATTTAATGCGCCGGTAAAAGCACCCTTTTCATGACCAAATAATTCACTGCCTGCGAGTTCTTTCGATAAGGCGCCGCAGTCAATTGCTATAAATGGTTGCTTGCTTCTTTTACTTCGCTTATGTATTTCCTGTGCAATCGCTTCTTTACCACTTCCACTTTCTCCATAAATGATTACACTATAATTGGTAGGTCCTACCAGCTCTATTTGTTGTACAATTTGTTTAAATGCGATACTATCTCCAAATATGTATTGGCCACTAAGAGTAACCTTATCGTTATGTTGCTTATCAATTTTATGTTGTTCGGGAACTGCGGCTTGTGGAGAGTTTGTGTGAATAGCCTGCTTGTCGTTTTTTTCTAATGCTTTACGGATAGTAAGAATGATCTCATCCGGGAAAAGCGGTTTGGTGATATAATCATAAGCTCCCAATTTCATAACTTCAACGGCAATTTTAATATCACTGTAACCAGTAATAATAATTACTGGAAGATGCGGGAATTTTTCCTTTATTTTAATCAGCATCGTTTTACCATCAGTATTATCTAGTCGGAAATCGCAAAGCACCAGGTCAAATTCTATGGTTTCAAGCAGTTCGGTGGCTTTTTTAGCGGTATTTGCTTCAAGAACTTCAAAACCATGTTTTGTTAGGAATCGTTTCAATAACAAACACATGTCTCTGTCATCATCAATTACAAGGATTTTTTGCATACAGTTGTTTAGGATTTAAAATTACCTATAAAAATGCTAAATAATTATGCCCACAAGGCTCTCATTTGCGCGACAGGAATCTGCAATAATTCCCGATACTTTGCAACAGTGCGCCGTGCAATGCTAAATCCTTTTTGAGATAGGATAGCGACCAATTGCTGATCAGTAAACGGTTTTTGTTTATCTTCTGTTTCAATCACTTCTTCTATAGCAGTCTGAATTACCCTATTGCTAATCACTTCCCCTTGTTGATTAATGATACCCTCAGTAAATATGTCTTTTAATAAAAGGGTTCCAAAGGGTGTAGCTATATATTTGTTACAGGTTATTCGCGAAACAGTTGAAATATCAACACCAACCATCTCGGCAATATTTTTTAAAATCATTGGTTTAATTAACTTGATGTCACCCTCCAAAAAGTATTCATACTGTAACTTAACAATAGCTTTTACAACTTTAAGCATAGTACTCTCCCTTTGACGTATTGCTGAAACAAACCACTGCGCAGCATTAAGTTTATTGCGAAGATATTGACGGGTTGCTTTGTCTGTTTGTTTGTTTTGCTCAGTGCTTTTTACTGTTTCCATCCAGTTCTGGTTAATATGCAAACTGGCGGAACGCTGCCGATACAATGAAACATCCAGATGCTCACCGTCAATGGTGAGAATAAAATCAGGCATTATTTGTTGATTGGATTGCGATGAATCCGTTAATTCAATAACGGGCTTCATTTTCATTGATGCCATTAATTGCAGCACTATCTTTAGTTCATCTTCATCAATACCAAGATGATGCATGATTTTATCCATATTGCGGCTCGAAAGATCCTGGAAATGATTTTCAAGCAGCCGGATAGCCATTTTTACATCCGGACGTTTTATATTCATCCGCTTTAACTGAAGTAATAAACATTCCTTTATACTTCGGGCACCAATACCTGCCGGATCTAATTGTTGAATTTTGCTGAGCACTTTTTCGAGATCCTCAACCTCGATCCACTTCTTATGACGAAAGGAAATGTCATCCGCTATGGCGGCCAATTCCTGTTCAAGAAGCCCGGCATCATTAAAAGAATCGATTAAGTAATTAGCGAGTAATACTTCATTCTCATCATTATATAAAAACTTAAACTGCTGCTTGATTATTTCACGAAAGTTTGTGCTTTCAGGTAATGGCCTCTCAGGCATTTTCTCATTATTGAAATAATTTTCATACTCAGCTTTATAATCCGGAATGTCGTCATACATGTATTCATCGCAATCCTTGTAATCCTGCACCGCTTCCCGATCGAATTTCTCTGCTTCCAGATCTTCATCTGCTGGTGTCTCTTCAAGTAAAGGATTTTCTTCAAGTTCCTGTTGAATACGATGTTCTAGTTCAAGTGTATTTAAATGAAATAAATTAAGCAACTGAATTTGCTGAGGCAGAATTTTCAATTGTTGTTTTTGCGATAAGTTTTGGTGCAGCATAGAGGAGGTTTTGCTCAGTAAATTGCAATCGAAGAACCAAAATTTCAAAATTTCAATATTTGCTGTTGAAATTGCTTAAAATATTAGATTTCATAGGGGATTTAAATGGGCCGCTTTGGGGAATACTTTAAGATGATAGATAAATTTCTAATACCTGTGTAGATATTTATACCCAATTTGGGACAAGTAATGAATTATTGTGGGATATATATTGCTGAAGATGCGTTTTATGCATTGCTAGTAGTAAATTTCTAAAAAAGAGACCTGATATACCTAGTTAAACTTGCTTAAACTTTTGGGTTATATTATTTTGGCTTGGCTTAAAAATGTAGCGCATGTATGATGTTCGTATCAAGGCAAAGCACAGCTCTTTCATTTCATTACTACTATATCAAAATGTTTTTATGTTAAGATGGACTATTGCATTTCTTATTATAGCATTATTGGCCGCCTTACTTGGTTTTACTGGAATTGCCTCAGGGATCGCTGCCTTCGCAAGAATATTTTTCTACATTTTTATTGTCCTATTTCTCATAGCTATAATTGCCGGAGGTTTTAAACGGTCGTAAGGTTCAAGTTGACATTATAATGATCAAGGTTTTCTTTGCTGATAGGCAAAAAAAAACCCGGTAGTTAACCCGGGTTTAATTATAAAATTATTTGAATCCTAATTTTTTGATACTGCTTCTTGTTTTGCTTCTTTGATTAAATCTTCACTTGCATAAATCGCGAATTCCACTCTTCTGTTTTTTGCGCGGTTTCCTTCCGTATCATTAGAATATTTTGGTTGAACTTCTCCGTACCATGCTGTTTTTATCCTTTGGTTTTTCACATTCTTATCCCGTAAACCATCTGAAACTGCCTCCGCCCTTTTTTGAGATAAGGTTCTGTTATATTCTGCTGATCCGGTTGCATCGGTATGTCCTTCAATTAATAAATAGGTATCAGGATATTTGTTTAAAATAGTTGCTAACTCGTCCAACTTTTTTTCAGCATTTGTTGAAATGTTAAATTTATCATATCCAAATAAAACTCCTTCTTCAAAAGTTACATTGATTCCTTCACCAACTCGTTTAACCTCTGCTCCTGGTATTTTAGAGATTTCTTCAGCCTGCTTGTCCATTCGACGTCCAATAATACCTCCTGCAACGCCTCCTACAGTAGCCCCAATTATAGCACCCAAGGCTGTATTTCCAGCAGCTTTTCCTACTCCTGCCCCAGCAGCCCCTCCAGCGCCAGCTCCAATTAACACCCCTTTTTGAGATTTGCTCATATTCTTACATCCCGTAAAAATTATGATAGCACCTAAGCATAAAATAAAAGCATTCTTAATTTGTTTCATAGTTGTTGATTTAATATTCATTTTAATAAAATCTCCCCAGGATACTTAATATATTAAGTGTGCAAGGGGAGGTGAATTGGTTGTATGACTGCGTAAAAATTTAATAGTTACATCTTTGGAATTTTTCTTTCGGTACTTGTTTCGTCTGCCCTTTCTATTTTGTGAGGAGTTTCTACTTCTGCACCTCCTTCCCAATCTTCAGAAACTGGGTTTTCATCTGGCACACTTACATTTAAATCTTTAGGAGTTTCTTCTTCAGTTCTTCCTGTTACATTTTCCATGTACTCGGGATCTCCTGTATTTACAGAACGATTTTGATCCTGCTCATTCACAACGAGGGTTTCATTATTGGTAGGGTTTCCCCCCACACTTTTAGGATCACCTGAATCCCTTAAATCCGTTGCGTTGTCATCTTCAAGTTGTTGATCGCGGATGCCGGTATTTATATTATCCATAATCGAGTTAATTTAATATATAATCATCATGAAAAAACAATACCAGTAATTCCTGTCAGTTTTATCAGTATTTGTGGGGTAGTAGAAGTATAACTAACAGACAATTTAGATGTTATGATTAAGTGGAGTTCTATGGTATCAGCTCTATGTGGAATAAATTCTACGTAGCTAGAGAAAAAGACTATATTCACAACAACTACTTCAGTGTATTAATGATTTAATGAATACCATGAGAAAACTTAAGAGTATCTATAAAAAAATTTGCTACAGTGTACTATTTCT